>Ga0105046_10002045_pt1 | contig 31668 bp, 27 predicted proteins | sample MAT03_FD_78385 | JGI IMG/M metagenome (GOLD analysis project Ga0105046, IMG submission 78385) | Freshwater microbial communities from Lake Fryxell liftoff mats and glacier meltwater in Antarctica - MAT-03 (megahit assembly) | ecosystem: Environmental > Aquatic > Freshwater > Ice > Liftoff...
AAATGCCACCGCAGGCACTTCGACATGAAGGTCGATGCGATCCAGCAAAGGTCCGGAAATGCGCTGGCGATAATTTTGAACCTGACGCGGACTGCACCGGCATTCTCGTTTCGGATCGCCATAGAATCCGCAGGGGCAGGGGTTCATGGCGGCAACGAGCATGAATTGCGACGGGAACGTCATGGAGCCTGCTGCACGCGAAATCGTGACCCGACCATCCTCCAGAGGTTGCCGCATGACCTCCAGCGTGGTGCGTTTAAACTCCGGCAGCTCATCGAGAAACAACACGCCGTGATGCGCGAGGCTTACCTCGCCGGGATTGGGATTGGCGGAACCGCCGAGCAGCCCGGCATCCGAAATCGTATGATGGGGCGAGCGGAAAGGCCGTCTGGAAACGAGCGAGTTTTTTTCATCGAGCATCCCGCAGATGCTGTGGATCTTGGTGGTTTCGATGGCCTCCTCCAAAGTGAGCGGGGGCATGACAGTGGGCATGCGTTTTGCCAGCATGGATTTGCCGGAGCCCGGAGGTCCAATCATGAGCAGGTTATGGCTGCCGGCTGTGGCAACTTCGATCGCGCGCTTCACTGCGAATTGTCCGCGAACGTCCGCGAAATCGGCATCTTCTCGGTGGTGCCTGTGGAAATAACAGCGCACATCGAATTGAACAGCCGGCGGGTTGTCACCGTTTTTTAAGTGCTCAAAGACTTGGCGCAGGTTTTGCGCGGGATACACGGCGAGACCTTCGACTACCGCGGCTTCGCGCGCATTGGCAGCCGGGACCCAGAGCGCTTTTTTTCCTCGTCGCCGCATTTCGATGGCGATGGGCAGCACGCCCTTTACGGGTCGCACTTCGCCGCTCAAGGCGAGTTCCCCGACAAAACCGAAGTGCTCGCACTCCGGTAGATCAAGTTCCTGCGCTGCGGCAACCATGCCGATGGCGATGGGAAGATCAAAACTCGGTCCCTCCTTGCGAATATCCGCGGGGGCGAGGTTCACCGTGGTACGACCGCGAGGCCAGTGGTAGCCGCTGTTTGCGATCGCGGTCGTGACGCGATCCTTGCTCTCCTTGACCGCGGTGTCTGGCAGTCCGACGACGATCACCACGGTGTCGCCGCCACCGGCGTTTACTTCGACCTCCACTTCGCGAGCTTCGATTCCCTGGGTTGCTGCTGAAAAAATACGTGTAAGCATTGAGATTTTGGATGGAGGGGCGAACGCCCGTTGGGGTTGCTTTTTAATTAAAACGAAGTTTAGAGCCAGCCTTTTTCGTGAAGGGCGCGTGTCAGGCTTGTGTGTTTTTCGAGCAGGTCGGCGTAAAGCGTCGTCCGGCTCGGATCGGGGAAACAACGCGTGCTTTCATCCAGCTTCACCAGCCGGTTCGACAAGGATTCGAGCGTGACGCTTCCGCCTGCGTGCGCCCATGCCGCCTGCACTGCGGCACCGAGAGCAGCGCCTTCGCTGGAAGAAAGGCATACGGTTTCCGCTCCAAAGACATCGGCTGCGAGTTGCCTCCACACGGCGCTCCTGCTGCCGCCACCGGTCAACCGGATTTCCTTCGCGGTGATGCCCAGGTCGCGGAAGCGTTTGAGTCCGTAGGCCAGTCCCAGCGTTGCGCCTTCGATCACCGCGCGCGCCATCGGCCCGGGCAACATGTTGGCGGTGGTGAGCCCGTGGAAAACTCCTGTTCCCGAGGGCAGATTCGGGGTTCGCTCACCATTCAGATATGGCAGAAAAAGCACGCCATTGCTGCCCGCAGCCGTGGCATCGACGGCGGATTGCAATTGCTCGATGGTCCATCCAAAAAGCTCGCGCACCTGTTCGGTTGCGACGGTCACGTTCATGGTGCAAACCAGCGGCATCCAGGCACCGGTGCTGTCACAAAATGCGGCTATTTCCCCCTGCGGATCGATCACTGGGTTTTCGGCGTAGCAGTACAAGGTTCCGCTGGTTCCGAAACTCGCGGTGACCACGCCCGGCTTCGTGTTGCCAGTGCCGATGGCACCCATCATGTTGTCGCCGCCACCGGCACTCACGATCACTTCACCTTCGAGTTCCCACGCGTCCGCCAAACCGGACCGGAGTTTTCCTGCCGGTTTGCTGGAACTGGTGACGGGCGGGAGCCATTCGCGCAGCGCCGGATCAATAAAATCGATGAGCGGCGTGCACCATTCGCGGGTCTTGAGATTCAGTAGCCCCGTCCCGGAAGCATCACCGTACTCCATGGTCTTTTCGCCGGTGAGATAAAAATTGAGATAATCATGCGGAAGCAACACGCTGCGCACCGCCGCGAAATGTTGCGGCTCATTTTGCTTGAGCCAAAGGATTTTTGGCGCGGTGTATCCCGGCAACATGGCGTTGCCAGCCAGCTCGATGAGGCCCGATTTTCCACCGAATGCCGCATCGAACTGAGCGCACTGATCGACGGTCGAGGTATCGCACCACAGCTTCGCCGGACGCACCACCTGATCCTTGGCATCTAAAACCACCAACCCGTGTTGTTGCCCGCTGACGCCGATGCCGCGAACCTCGGCTTTGCGGTCTCCGATTTTTACAAGACAGCCTTGAACGGCTGTGTCGAGGGCTGAAATCCAATCCGCAGGATGTTGTTCCAAATGTCCCGGTGGCAGTCCGTCGATCAGCTCGTAGGAGGCTGATGCCGAGGTGAGAATGTCGCCATTTTCGAGGTCGAGCACGATGCATTTCGTGCTTTGAGTGCCGCTGTCGATACCGAGATATAGCATAGGAAGGGAAATGGGTTTGCGATTAGGCAATAGAAAGGCATAGTTCACCAGTCGAATTTCCCCGGAGCTCCTATTTTTCCATGGTTAAAAAATTGTTACACACCCGTTACCGCGTCGAAGATCTTGAAAAGTCGGCCGCATTTTACCGCGAAGTTCTGGGCCTTGAAGAAACCAGCCGCCACACCTCGCCACGGGGATCGGTTCTCGTTTTTTTCAAAGCACCCGGAAGTGAAGAACAAATCGAGCTTTGCCAGTACGACGCCAGTGGTCCGGTGAAAGTCGGCTACGATCTCACGCATCTGGCGTTTGAGGTGGACGATCTGGAGGCATTCGCCGCGCATTCCGCGTCCAAGGGTTATCCGCTATCCGACGGTCCGACCCGCAGCGGCAGCGGCAGCATCATTGCCTTCGTGGACGCTCCGGAAGGCTACGAAATCGAACTGATTCAGCGCCCCAAACAGACGGCATAGATTTCTCGTAGACCCCATTTAACCTGAATACATCATGGACTTTGACTGGCTTGATACCGTTTTTGACCTTCGCTCGCTGCCGCCCAAGGAGGTCGAAGAGTCATTTGAAGATCCCTTCAGCCTTCGTCTTTTGCCGGAGAACGCTGCGGAATCGCGTCAGGCCCGCTATTTTAGTCTTGGTCACTCCGTCAGCGGTCGTGCCATTTTTTCCGTGTTCTGGACCGACGGAAAAAAGCATCGCGTTATTTTGGCGCGCGACATGACTGCCGAGGAATCGGCTTTCTACGACCGCAAAAACTCCGAGACCGCCGCCTGATTTTCTTTTTCCGATGAAAACAATCACCGCATGGAACCAGATTCCGCACTTTAATTCCGAGGAAGAGGAAGCCGAGTTTTGGGCACAGACCCAGCTTGAGGCGCGGCTTATGAATACTTCGCTGCTTAAGGCGGACAATCGTGAGTCCACAACGATCACGATGCGGTTTGACCCGAGGATGCTGGCGCGCATCAAGCGGATCGCGCGTTGCCGCTACCTCAATTATCAGAGCATGATCAAGCAGTGGCTCGCTGAGCGGCTTGAGAAGGAGATTTGAGCCCAGAAGGGAAGTTGATGGTTGAGAGGCGATTGTTGATTGTTGGAATTCAGCGGCTTATGCCGGCGCGGTGCATCACCCGCAGGGGAAGTCTTGGTTCAACGCAAGGTGCTGATACCCAACCTATCAACCATCAACATTTAACTTTCATCTCGGAATTTAGGTTAAGACCACTGGAGCGCATCGCCCCGCTTAATCTTCGACCATGGGGCGGTCGTTCAGAATCGGCAGACGCAGCACGCTGAGAAAAAAGCTGCATAGGATCACCTGCGCGCCGAACATGACGCTTGTCGTGGAGAGGATCAGGCGGCGCACGTTTTCCTCCAGAGGAAGATCACCGAACCCCTGCTGTTTCCAGATCAGCGTGGCGAACATCAAGCCGCCCAGGCCGAGAAGGGCGAACAGCAAGCCCGCGACAATTCCGCGTTCCAGGCTCAGCAGCCCGGTAAGTTTTTTGAAGGACTCGTTCTCAGGAATCAAACCCGCCGTCGTCGCGTAGGTTTTTGCGAAAATTCCCGTCCAAATAGTCTGGAAACCAAGCAGGAAAAACATTGCCGCCACGACAAGCGTTCCCACGTCCATGCCTACCCCGCCGGGCAGATTCAAGCGGCCTGCGGAGAGCAGCGCCATGCCGAGGAGGCCTGCGGCAAGCAGCGAGGCGCCGGGGACGAGAAAAAGCCATTTCGGGCAAAACAAGAGCATGAATCGCAGATGCCGCCAGCCGTCGCGCCAGCTCCGCAAATGCGGCGGACGCGAGCGTCCGTCCTTGTGCAGCGTGATCGGCACTTCATCCATTTTCATCCCGCTCATCGTCGCCTTGATCACCATTTCCGACGCGAATTCCATGCCGGTGGTGTGGAGGTTCATCCGTTCATAAGCGGTCTTGGTGAAACCGCGAAGTCCGCAGTGGAAATCATGGGCCGGACAGCGGAAGAACAGGCGGCCGATGAAGGTAAGCACCGGATTGCCGATCCAGCGGTGTTTCCACGGCATGGCTCCGGGCATGATCGTCCCGCCGGCACGCGGCATCCGGCAACCCATGACGAGATCGTTTCCCTCGCGGAGTTTTTCCACGAACGGTCCGATCTTTGAAAAATCGTAGCTGTCGTCCGCATCGGCCATGATGACAAACTTTCCGCGGGCCGCTGCTATGCCGCCGCGAAGCGCATTTCCGTAGCCCTTTGCAGCGACTGGAACAACGCGGGCACCGAGGTCCGTGGCAATTTTCTGAGATCCGTCGGTGCTGCCGTTGTCGGCGATCAGTACTTCGCCCTGCACGCCGAGCCCGGCCAGGCTGCGCATGGATTTTTCAATGCAGTGCGCGATGGTTTCGGCCTCGTTGAGGCACGGCATGAGGATGGTTAATTCAAGGGATTCCACGGGAGCAGCATTACGGGATGTTCTTTTGTGATCAAGAGCCGATAGGCGCGCAGCTCAGAAACGGGCGGGGCGTCAGCAATTCCCTCGGTTCGATATTTCCCAATGAGCTTCCAGTACGCCGTGCGAAGTTTGGTGGCCAACCCCGTGGATTCACCCGGTCGTTGAATTCGCAGCACCATGCCTGGAGACGCGGATTCCAGCAGACCGCGAACCTCATCGCCGCAAGGTTCGGATGGATTCCAAAGGAAAATGATGGGGAGCTGATCCTGCCCAAAACGGTCGCGTTCTGACTCCATCTTCCCAGCCGAATCCATGCCCATTCGAAAGATCCTGTCCGCGAGGTAGGCCGTATTGATTTCACCGCCCACGTCCCATGTTGCGTAGGGAGGTTGCTGAGGGCGACCGTTGGTAAGTATCGTCTCATCCGGAGACGACATAGTGCATAGCGCTTCCGCCATTTGCACCACAGTCCTGGAGACGAGCGGAACGCTTGCTCGAATGTGTGGATAGGCGATCCCCGCCAACACCAAAAGCACGATGAGAGCCTTTCCTGCCTTGCTGCGAAGGTTGCCCCAGCCTTCCAGCGCCAGCACGGTCATTGGGAAAAGCAGATATTCGTAAAGATGATGCTCCCGGTAAAAATAACGCTGCAGTAGCAGTGCGCAGCAGATGAAAATCGCCGGAAAAACCAGCGTTGAAAGACGCAACCAATCCGTGCGCTGTTTTCGCAAAACCTTCCAAACCCCCATGAGTGCGCCGAGTGCCAGAGCCGGCCCAAGGCTTAATGCAGCGCGCATCGCGACCCCGATGAGCATTCTCGGGGTATTCACTCCGTAGTCGCTCGATGCCTGCCCGCGGATGTAGCCGAAAACCTCGCTCCAGTTCGGCGTGTAGATAACGATTTGCAGCGCAAACACCGCACCCGTCAGCAGGGCACCCACCAACAAAGCGCGGAGCATCGGGCGGTGAATGTCCGTTTCGAAGCCGTCGCCCTTTTTCCAAACCAGGCCCATGGCTCCCAAGGCGAGCAAAGGAAAAACCGCAAACGGTGACCACGACATCTGGCCCACAACAAACGCAGCGAGCCCAAGCCACCACGCCGTAAGCTTGCCGTCCCGGATCTTCGCCACAAGCCACACGCCAAGCGGCCAAATGATCGCCGCCTGCGCGGAGTGGTTCATGTTGATGTCGAAAATGATGGCCGATGGAGCCGCCGTAAACAGCGCTGCGCCGATGAAGCTCTGGCGTTCCGGAAAAAAACTCCGCAGGGCGAAATAGACGAGCCAGCAAGTCACGAGCCCCAAGACCGCGTTGAAGGCCATGATGCCCCAACCGCCGCCAACCGCATAAATCGCCGTGTTCAGCCAGTGAATGGGGTAGGGGTGATTGACGTAATTGAACCGCTCGGGATGGGGCAGATGCCCCGTCATGAAATGAATGTCGAGCACGGCTCCGGCGCGCTCGAGGAATCCATATTCCAACAACTTTTTTGCGACCCCGACCTCCCAATAGATCCACGGCACGGATTGTGCCATGGGCCATGCGCGGGTGAGCGCCCAGAGAATTGCAAGGAAAACCAGAACCTTTCCCGTGCGCGTTGCGAAGGGGGAATCCACGGAGCGCACGGGAACAGCCGGGAGGACGGTTTTAATCCTCGGAAGACGACAGACGTGCCAGCACGCCCAGATCTTCCAGTGTTGTGGTGTCGCCTGTCAGCGTCTCCCCGCTGGCAATCTGCTTCAGCAGACGGCGCATGATTTTTCCACTGCGCGTCTTGGGAAGCGATTCGGCGAACCGCACATCATCGGGTTTCGCGATGGGACCAATGGCCTCAGCCACGTGTTGCCGCAGTTCGCCCTTGAGCTGTTCCGTGGCTTTCACGCCGGTTTTGAGCGTGACAAATGCCACCACGCTCTGGCCCTTGATTTCATCGGGACGCCCCACCACCGCAGCTTCCGCCACAGCTTGGTGACTCACCAAGGCGCTCTCCACCTCGCTGGTGCCGAGGCGATGGCCCGCCACGTTGAGCACGTCGTCGATGCGTCCAACAATCCAGAAATAGCCGTCCTTGTCGCGGCGCGCTCCGTCGCCGGCGAGATACACTCCTTTGATCTCGCCCCAGTACGCTTTTTTGTAACGCGGCGTGTCACCGAAAATGGTGCGCAGCATCGAAGGCCACGGTTTTCTGATCACCAATTTGCCGCCTTCGTTGGGCGGAACTTCACGGCCCTGATCGTCAACAATAGCCGCATCAACTCCAAAGAACGGAAGGGTCGCCGAACTCGGCTTGGTCGCCACCGCGCCGGGCAGCGGGGAAATCATGATCGCGCCGGTCTCTGTCTGCCACCACGTGTCCACGATGGGGCAACGCCCGCCGCCGACCACGGTGTGATACCACATCCACGCCTCGGGATTGATGGGTTCGCCCACGGACCCGAGCAGGCGCAGCGAGGACAAATCATGCTTTTTCACCCAATCATCGCCCCACTTGATGAAAGACCGGATCGCCGTCGGTGCGGTGTAAAGAATCGTGACGCCATACTCCTCCACGATTTTCCAGAACCGATCCGGGTCGGGCCAGTTCGGTGCTCCCTCGTACATCAGAGTCGTCGCGCCGTTGCTCAACGCGCCATAGACGACGTAGCTGTGGCCCGTGATCCAACCGATGTCGGCGGTACACCAGAAAATATCGTTCTCGCGCAAATCGAAGACGTACTTTGTAGTTGTATAAACACCTGTTAAATAACCGCCCGTTGTATGCAGGATGCCCTTGGGTTTTCCCGTCGAGCCGCTCGTGTAAAGAATGAAGAGCGGGTGCTCGCTGTCCAGGCCCTCGGCAGGGCATTGCGCGTCCACATATTCCATCTCACGGTGCCACCACACGTCGCGGCCTTCTTCGATGTGTATGTCGTTATTTGCGCGACGGAACACGATGACGCGTTTGACTTTCTGCTGATCATCCTTGAGCGCCGCATCCACGTTGTGCTTGAGCGGAACAATCGTCCCGCGCCGGTAACCGCCGTCCGCCGTGATGACCATCGTGGCTTTCGAATCGGAGAGACGGTCCTTGATGCTCTCCGCGCTGAATCCGCCGAAAACCACGGAATGCACGGCACCGATCCGCGCACAGGCCAGCATGGCCACCGCAGCTTCCGGGATCATCGGCATGTAAATCAGCGCACAATCGCCCTTCTTCAGCCCGTTGCGTTTCAGCACATTGGCAAAACGGCACACGTCGCGGTGCAGTTGGTGATAGGTGATCGTCCGTTTCTCGCCGGGCTCGCCTTCCCAGATGATTGCGGCCTTGTTGCGGCGCGCGCCATCGAGATGACGGTCGAGGCAGTTTTCAGAAATGTTTAGCTTGCCGCCGACAAACCATTTCGCAAACGGCGATTTCCACTCGCAAACGGTCTTCCATTTTTTCTGCCAGAAAAGCTCGGACGCTTCGCGTGCCCAGAACCGGTCGGGGCGCTTGATGGATTCCGCATACATCTCGCGATACGCCTCCATGCTGGGAATGCGGGCGGATTTGGAAAAGGATTTTGCCGGTTTAAAAACGCGTTTTTCGACAAGGTGTGACTCGATGTTGTTGCTCATGGGTGGGGATGAATCGTTGGTGTGAGGGGTTCTTATGCTGATCAAGGCTTGTCGGTGTCAAGGAAGGGAACGCAGTTCCCGGCATTTTTCATCTAGGAATCCAGGATAAACAACTCCCATGGGGCTTGATCCTACAGCGCAGGGTTGCGCAGTTACCTTGGAAAACTGTTGTACCACGACAGTTGCTGCCCTCTTTCGACTTCCACGCGCGGGTGTCTTGATATTTGAGTCAATTTGCCCCGAAAACATTTTCTCAACTCGGGATTTGCACTGAGCTCCGGGACGGCTAGGTTTCCCGCCTTGAAAACTTACGAAGAACTGTGTGCGGCTCTGGAACAATGTGTGGAGGATGCCCGTGAAAGAAAACTCACCGTGCAGGAAGTTGTCGACCGGCTTGCAGAGGGTAGTTACGCGTTTGTTTGTTTGCTCTTTACGATCCCCTTTCTTCAACCGATTTCACTGGGTCCGCTGTCGGCAATAGGCGGACTGACCTTTGCCGTTCTGGGCTGGCAGTGGGCGCGCGGGCGGGAGGTGCCTTGGATTCCCCGCCGTATCGGGAACATGCACCTGAACGGGAAGATTTGGGCGAGCCTGCTGAGCGGGTGTCAGAAGATTCTGAAAACCGGGAAAAAATTCGCGCGGCCCCGGCTCCAGTATTTCGTGCAGGGAGCGCGCGGCGATTTTTTTGCAGGCGTGCTGATGATCATCGGAGGGGTTTTGATTTCCGTGCCATTCCCGGGGATTCCCTTCAACAACACGTTTCCCGCAATGGTGATCGTCTTTGCCTGCATTGGTTGGCTTGAGAAGGACGGCTTATTCACCATTTTTGGAGCGGCGTGGATCCTGGTTTCCCTCCTCTATTTTGCGCTGATCTTCGGGCTCGTATTTTTTCTTGGAGCGAAGGCTTTGAGCTGGCTGCCTGAGTTCTTGCGTTAGTCAGAAGTTCCAAAGACAAAAAGGCAGCTAAACCGCCTGCTACGCAGGAGATTAGCTGCCTTTTTCGTCTTCTAAATGTAGCAATGTAAAGTTTCCTCTTAATTCAAAATTGTATTAACTGATAAATCTATTGTACCTATATTTTCGTTCAATAAATAGCCATGTTTATCGAGCGCATTCCCAACCGCAACTCTCCTCCCCGCATCCTGCTGCGCGAAACGTTCCGCCGGGAGGGCAAGACCTGCCCGCTGGCGCATCTGGGCCACTCGCGGGACGGGACAAAGGGAAAGCTCCAGATCGTTTACGGACTGCTCTGCAACCGGCATGGCACTCCGGTGGCTGTTGAGATTTTCGATGGCAACACCATCGTCCCCAGCCTGGTCGGCGCTCCGGGCTGGCAGCAGGACACCGAACCCACGCCTCAGCAGGCCAAGATTATCCAACTTTTGAAAAACCACACGATGCCGTAGCCAGTAGCCGGAAGTTCGAAATAGCCGCAGAACCCAGTGTTCATGCGGCTTCCCGCTTGTTCTGCCCTTGGAAGTTCAGCCTAGCGTAACCCGCATTTCAGTTACCCCTGCTTTATGGACGATGAAGACAACGACTTTTCCCGCCGAGGGAGACTGGACGATCCTCACCAAAGACGAGGATTTTGTCGCCCGCTGCGTCGGCAATCCCGCCGCTCCGGCAGTCGTCTGGTTGGGCATCGGGAACTGCACCAATGGCGTGCTGTTCGCGTGACTCGAACTTTTTTTTTCCGACATTCAGTGCCGCTTGAGTGCGGGGAAAAAATTCATTGAGGTCCGCTGAACCCACGCGGTCTTCTCCCGTTGTGAAAACCGCCCTTGCGCAGCAAGCTTTACCAAGCGGTCCACTGATTGGTGGAGGCCTGAAGGATATTCTGACACGGCTTGCTCCTGCTCCGACCGTTGAGCTTCGCGGAGCAAGAGCTTCGAGAATAACCGCTTTTGAAATGGGCATTGGTCGCTGGGTGCGGACGCAACCTTACTTTGCGCCGAAACCCAGCAGGACGGTGGGAATGGTTTTGAGGAGGATTTTGAAGTCGAGCCAGAGCGACCAGTTGTCGATGTAATCGAGGTCAAGGCGCACCCAGTCGTGGAAACTGCTGACTTCATTGCGTCCGCTGACCTGCCACAGGCAGGTGAGGCCGGGCTTGACGCTGAGGCGTCGTCGCTGCGCGGTGTTCTCGAATTTTTCGACTTCGTAGATTGGCAGGGGGCGCGGGCCGACGAGGCTCATGTCGCCTCGGAGCACATTGATGAGCTGCGGCAATTCGTCGATGCTCGTTTTTCGCAACCACCTGCCAAACGGGGTGACGCGCGGATCTTTGGTGACCTTAAACACGGGCCCAGTCATCTCGTTGAAGGATTCCAACTCGGCCCGTCGCATTTCGGCGTCCGAATGCATGGAGCGGAATTTAAACATCATGAACGGGCGCCCGTGGCGTCCCGCGCGTTGTTGTCTAAAAAAGACCGGGCCCGGCGAGGTGAAACGGATGCCAATTGCCGCGATGAGGAACAGCGGTGATGTGGCGATGAGCAAAATAAGTGCGCCGACGAAATCGATGAACCCCTTGATCAGCAGAGCCCAGGACAATGCCGGGGTGGTGCGAAAGACGATCATGGGCCGGCGTCCGAACACATCGAAATCGGGACGGGCAATGTGCGTCTTGATGAAGTCGGCGAGCAACCACGCTTCGACGCCTTCGGTTTCACATGCCGCGATGGCGTCCTGAAGTTTGTTGAGGTGGCTGTGACCGCCGGCGAAAATGACGCGGCTCACGGAGCTTCTGTGCAATGATTCGATCAGCGTGCTTACGGGCTGGTTTTCGAGATCATGCTCTGCGACGATTTCCATGTCGATCAACTCATCGGCAGTGAGCGAAAGTCGGAGCGCTGCGATGTCGGAGATCGAACCGGCGAGCAAGACGTTTTCCCGCAAGCGCTCGGTTTTGCCACGTTTGCGAAGCCAGAAGACGGTGAGGCGTTCGCGAAAGAGCAGTCCGGGAAGGGCCAGTGTGGCGAAAAGGAGGAGCACCGCACGACTGGGGATCGCGAGTTTAAAAAAGAAGGAACAGGCCGCGAGGAGAAGCAGGAGGATGCCGCCCGCCCGAACCACCTGCCACAGGCTTTTTCTAAAGGTTTTTTGAAGCGGATGAACGTAATACCCCTGCAATTCGAGAATGATGGGAGCGAAAGGCATGAGCACAAAAAGCACCCAGCGAAACTCCGGGAAGGGCGGGATTTCGCGTTCGAAAGGAAACCAATCCCTCCCGTAAAAGCGGAGTACGTGTGCCACCCAAAATAGCAGGACGAGCATGGCACCATCGGCAATCTGTTGACCCTGCAAATTAAGTTCTTGTCTTCGACCGAGCATCCTTTTTTTAGTACGAAATGTTGACTCTAGCGAAGAAAGCCAGGAATCAAACGCTGAATTTCCCTGAAATTCATGGAGTCGTGTGGGACGGTCCAAAAGTTGTTGCCACTGCGCATACGAGCGCTGGATTGAAAGAGGCGTCTTCATTAAAAAAGGGTGGGCCGGTGGATTTTATCGAGATCCGGGCGGATGCACTTCCCGTGCCGGAAGAAGGCTGGGCGGCGCGCATTGGGAAACTGCCGCTTCCCGTGATTTTCACGGTGCGATCAACGCATGAGGGAGGCGTAAAATTGATTGCCTCCGAGGAACGTGTTGCGATGTATCGCTCGGTTCTGGGGGTTGCAGCCATGATTGATTTTGAACTGCAATCGCTGGCGCATTTGGGAGGGATTAAAACGGAGGCGCTCGCTAACAACACGGCGGTGATTCTTTCCATGCACAACTTCCGCAGCGGCTCGCCGTTGAGCCAGTTGGTGTATCGCTGCCGGCGTGCGGAGCGCGCGGGCGCATCTATTTTCAAAGTGGCGATGCAAACCAACTACGCGCATGAACTGTCGGCACTTTTGGGTTTACTGGATCGTGCGCGCACGGTGCCAGTCTCCGCGATGGGAATGGGGGTGTTGGGCCGGGCCTCCCGTCCGGTCCTTGGTCTGGCAGGCTCTATTTTGAATTACGGCTATCTCGACGAACCCGCGGCTCCCGGTCAATGGCCGGCACAGGAACTCCCGGGCGCGATGAAATTGTTGAGCACGTAGTGCGGGTAGTTTTTTCGGGTAAAGATCGAGAGGCGCAGGTGCGTTGAAAATCAGGCCGAGAACATGACGCGGCAGATGGCGATGGAAGCGATGACGCCCGCCAGATCGGCGATGAGGCCGGCGGCGATGGCGTGGCGGGTGCGGCGGATGGCGACTGACCCGAAATATACTGCGATGACGTAGAACGTGGTTTCCGTGCTGCCGAAAATGGTTGCGGCCATGCGGGTGATGATGTCGTCGGGCCCGAGACGGGTCACCATTTCGGTGAACAGTCCTGTGGTGGCACTGCCGCTGAGCGGACGCACAAGCACCATGGGAAGGAGATCGGGCGGGAATCCGAGGGGCGTGAGCAGGGGTTGAAGCAGGCTTTTGAGGAGTTCGATGCCGCCTGCGCCACGGAACATTCCGATGGCAACGAGAATGCCCACGAGAAAAGGAATGATGCGGATCGCGGTTTGAAAACCTTCCTTCGCTCCTTCGACGAACTCCTCGTACACTTTCACGCCGCGTGTCGCGGCGTAGAGCGGGAAAAAAGCGAGGAAGAACGGCACGGCGAGCAGCGAGATCGGAGCGATGATCCGCGTGAAACTGTTCGTGATGAGTTTAGTGTCGGGCGCGGGCGGCAACGCTTCGTTGGGAAAAAGTGCAGTGCGCACGTCACAAATCGCGGTGTGATAGCCGCCGGGCGAAACGATCATCCACGCGATGATCCCGGTGAAAAATGCGGCGAACGCGAAGAGCGCTAGTTTTCCGCCAAGCCGCAGTGGCGCGGGTATCGGTTCCTCGATGACGGCTTCGGCGGTGGCGTCAGCGGGCATGCCGGTTTTTTCGGCAAGCTCGGACGCTGTTGCCGGAGCGAGGCGGAACCCGGGAAGTTTCTCCAGCCATTTCACGGCGCTGACCCCGGCGATGGTGGAGCAGATGGTGGCGAGCAGTGCGGTGCCGACAATGGCTGTGGGATCTTTCGAGCCGTTCACGGCGAGGATGGCGATGGCAGTGGTCGGGAGGAGTTGGATGCTGCTGGTGTTGATCGCGAGGAAGGTACACATCGCGTTGGTGGCGGTGCCGGGGCGCGGATTGAGTGTTTCAAGCAGGCGCATGGCACGGAGTCCGAGCGGGGTTGCCGCGTTGCTGAGGCCGAGCATGTTGGCGGCCATATTCATCAGCATTGCACCCATGGCGGGATGGCCTTCGGGAACGTCGGGAAACAGCCGGCGCATCAACGGATTGAGTGCGCGTGCGAGTGCCTTGATGAGTCCGGCCTTTTCGGCGAGCCGCATGATGCCGAGCCAGAGGCTGAACATGCCGATGAGCGGCAGGGCCAGTTTCATCACTGCGGTTTCCGCCATGGTGAAAGCGCCTTCGGTCACTTCCTTCATCCGTCCGGTAACGCCGCCGATGAGCACGGCGAAAAGCACTAGACCGAGCCAGATGACGTTTAGCATGGGAAGGCGTTTACTTTTTTCTTTCGTGATCGGCAAGTGTTGCGTGGGAAACTTGCACTTCGGCGGAGATTTGGAGAGAAGGAGAGCTCATGCGTTTTTGGTACTGGCTCGGATACACCCTCTCAAAAATAGTGGCGCGACTTTTTTTCCGCTACCGGGTGATCCATGCCGAACGCATACCGAAGGACGGTCCGATGATCCTTGCGATGAATCATCAGAGTTTTCTCGATCCCCCCCTGGCCGGGATTGCCTGCGATCGGGCCATCTTTTTTCTTGCGCGTAAAACGTTGCTTGGTGTTCCGGTCCTGGGCTGGCTGTTGCCGCGGATCAACGTGGTTCCTGTGGACCGTGATGGTGCGGACATGAGCGCTCTGAAGACCATCATCCGGCTGATCAAGTCGGGGCAGGGAACGATCCTTTTTCCCGAGGGGACACGAACGCAAGACGGTGCCTTGCAAAAGGCACAGCCGGGGCTGGGGTTGGTCATTGCCAAAACGCTTGCGCCTGTCGTGCCCATGCGGATTTTCGGTGCGTTTGAAGCGTTTCCCCGGACCGAAAAACTTCCGCGCCGGCATCCGATCACCATTGTTGTGGGCGAGCCGATGGTTTTCAGCAGGGAGGAGCTGGCTGCGGGAGGAAAAGAAATGTACCGAGAGCTCAGCGAGCGAGTGATGGCGCAGATTGCCGCACTGGAATTACCAAAGGCCTAGACATTTCCATCTGCCGACGATGAATCTGAAATCAATGAAATCAATAAAAGCGATCAAAGCCCCGAAAATTGCAGGTACTGCGCCCGGTGCGTTCGAAAGTGCCTAAGCTGAGCCTAGAGCCGATTTGACGCCGATGGCACGGGAGATCACCCCGTTCTCTCCTCCACCTCGCCGCATGCGGTCGCGTCGTATCCTTGTCGCGAGGAGTGGCGCACGATCCAACGCGGCTGAGTTTACGCGCTGCGGGAGAGAAGTTCCTTGGTGAAACTGCCGCAAAGCGGTTCTCCCGCAAGCCAGCGCCGGACTTCCTGGGCAACCATCTGGCTCCCCCTGCGGCATTCGGGACCCATGACACCGGCGATATGCGGTGTGAGAATCACGTTATCCATGTCATAGAGCGGGGAGTCGGTTGGAGGCGGTTCGGGAAACGTCACATCGAGCACTGCGACGATGTCGGTGCGTTCTTGCAGCACCTTGATCATGGCCGGCTCATCAATGATTGCACCGCGCGCTGTGTTGATGAAGCTCGCGCCTTGTTTCATCATTTCGAAATGGTGGCCTTTGATCATGGCGCGCGTTTCCGGCAGGTTGGGCGAATGCAACGAGACGACGTCGGCTTCGGCGAATACTTCGTCGAGGGATCGGAGCGTGATCCCCATTTCGTGAGCTTCGTCGTTGGTGAGAAACGGGTCGTATGCAATGACGTGAAAATCGAATGCGCGAAGTTTTTCGAGAACGTGTCGCGCGGTGGCCCCCATGGAAATCAGGCCGACCGTCGTGTGAAAACAGCCGGGGCCGGTCAGCAAGCGATCATGCCGGAACGTGCGGTTGCGTTTTACATCGAGGATGAATTGCCACCCGTGTTTAAGGCAGAAAATGATTTGGGAAACCGTAAATTCCGCGACAGGCGTAACGAACACGGAGTTGGCGCCGCTCAGGATCAGGCCGCGGTCCCAGAAAGCGTCGGTGACGAAATTCTTAACCGTGCCGGACGCATAAAAAACAGCTTTCAGAACCGGGGCGTGCGCGAGGAAAGTTTCGTTCAGCACCGGCATTCCCCAACTACCGAGGATGACCTCGACGTCGCGAAGGATCTCCGGGTTTCTTTCAACTGATTCGCGGTCCTGATAGGGCACGGCGAAATCGAGCATTGCACCTAAAGCAGCGAGCTCTTCCGGTCCGTAAATATCGTTAAAATGAGCGTGCTCGCAGATGATCAGGGCTTTGGGTCTCATGGAAGAAAGTCATCTATACTCGCGGGAGTCGTTGCTTGGCAATGCGCGCTGCGGCCATTTTTCGCATGAACTGCGGCAACCCCCGCGCTCGACGAGGCGCGAAGTTTTCCCTAAGCCTCAGCGCTTCTCATGTGGACTGAACCCGAAGAAAACGCACTGCGCCCCGCCGTAATATGGTCGTGGGCACTGTTTGGCTGCGTGGCTTTGGCGATTCTCATTTCGCTGGCGACCTTTGACTTTCGCTCCTGGCCGCAGGTGACGGGAGATCAGGCTTCTCACGTGTTGCAGGCGCAGAGTCTGGCGAACGACCTGGACATGCGGTTCGAGCCGTCAGACTTCGAGCGATGGGAGCGAATGGGCTGGGAAAAAGTGCCGCGCGGTTTGTTTTTGCAGAAATATGCGGGTGGTTTGGGCATGGCGAAACCGTGGTTGTACTCCGCGTGGATGGCCCCGTTTGTTGCGGTGTTCGGCGTGGTTTGGGGATTTACCGCAGGCAATGGGCTGTTACTGATCATCACGGTGGGTTGCTCGTTGCGACTGCTCTCCCGGCGGATTCAAGGTCCGGCCCTGCCGCTGCTTGGATGCGCGTTGTTTGGCACGAGCTACTTCTACATGTATGCCTTCGCGTGGGAGCCGGCGCTTTTTCATGCATGCCTGGTTTCGGTGTTTTGCCTGCTTGCGTGCGGGCGCGGGAGTTGGGGTCGGGGACAGGCCTGGTTGTTGGGCGCGGTCATGGCGCTGGCTCTGGTGGAAAAGGTGTCGTTGGGGTTATTGCTTGGGCCGCTGTTTGTTGTCGTGCTGTGCCAGCGCTGGCGCAAGGCGGGGCGGGTTTTGCTGGCGTTCGGATTGGTCGGTTCAGCGGCCGTGCTGCCGTGTCTGCATTATTCAGACTGGCAATCGTGGACGCCGTATGGCGGTGAGCGATATTTGCTTTTGCACGATGTTCCGGTGGGGAACGAGACGCGGTTGTTGACGGCGGCGCGCGGGGATTCCGAGGGTGCGAATCGCGAGGTTAAACATTCGCTGGCAAATCCGGCCAATTCGTTGTTGGGATTGTATTACTACTTTTTCGGGGCATTCACCGGGGTGTTGGTCTTCGCTGCGGCGGTATTTTTTTTGATGTTTGCGGCGGGAGGCAGATTGCTTCGCCACCCCGGCTTGCAGGGGTGGGCGGTCGGCATAGGCATATTTCTCTGCATCGCGGGATATCTCGTGTTGTATCCGGGAAATTATTACGGTGGTGGTCAGACGGTGGGGAATCGTTGGTTTATCAAGGTGATACCGGCGGTCGTTGCGCTGTCTGTGTTGGCGGAGATCACACACCGCGCAGCGTTGCGGATTGCGTGGTCTGGCATGATGCTCGGCGTGATGTTCTTGTGGCCGCATCACAAGGCGCATCGCACGGTGTTTTCCTTGAACAACATCTCGAGCGGACCGCAGCGGTGGATGCCTTTTGAAAAAACGCAATACGAACTGCCGTCCTACACCGGTCTATTGCGGGTGAACCTTGAACTCTGGCCCGGCAAACCGGTGTGGCAGCTCATCAACGCGTCGGAGCCTGCTCCCATGGTGTGGCGTGAGAACAGCCTGGTGTCTGCGGAGGTCCGGAGGGTTAACCGCCACTACTGGGCGAAGGTGCGTCCGGAAAAAATCTGGTCTGCGTGGGGCGACGGGGTCTGGGTGGAAAATGCGATGTTTGACGGAAGCCGCGACTTTGTTTTTGCGGGTTACCAGGCAAACGTGGCGATGAGCGGGACGGCGGCTCGCACCTTTTTCCTTTGGAGCATGCAGCCGGAAACGCCATTTCGTGTAAGCGGCGACGAGTCGCTGGAGGTGACGGGACCCTCGCTTGAATTTGAGCGTGCAGGGCCGGAATCGGGTTTCTCGCTGTTCAGCGTTTCGTCCGATGCGCCGCTTTTCATGGGGGTGCAGCGGGAAAAATGAGGAAAATGCATCTGCTCATTTGCCAGTCAGAGATTGATGTGCGATAAGCGCCGCGTTTTAATTATGCCGGAAGGACACATTGAACCCGCAACGATTGAGGATCTGCCGCAGCTTGCGGAACTTCTTGAGGATCTTTTTGCTCACGAAGCGGATTTCAAACCGGATCACAACAAGCAGGTGCGGGGGCTTCGCCTGATTCTGGAACAGCCAAACCGCGGGCGCATTTTTGTGTTTCGCCATCACGGACGGATTCTGGGGATGATCAACCTGCTGATCACCATCAGCACCGCGGAGGGTGGATTTGTGCTGTTGCTTGAGGATCTGGTGATTCGCGATGAATTCCGCGGGCACGGCTTCGGGAGACGGTTGTTGGAATACGCGATTGAATTTGCGAAGCAGAAAAACTTTCTGCGCATCACGTTGCTTACGGATCGTGTGACGGAGGAAAAATCGCATCACTTCTTCCGCGAGCACGGTTTTGTGGATTCGCGAATGATCCCGATGCGCCTGGTTTTCACACTGCTGGCATGAGTGCGGAGCAGGGGTTTGAGGATATCGGATTTGCGCGGGTGGACACGGATCGCCGTGCGCGCTGTGGTTTTCCCGAGGTGATTTTTTGTGCGGGCAAAACCCCGGAGCAGGTGGCAGCGATTGCGAGTGTGATTGTTGGCCGTTCAGGCGGGGTGCTGGCGTCGCGTGCGAATGCGGAGCAGTTTGATGCTGTAAAACAAGTGTTGCCAACGGCTGTCTGGCACGGGTTGGCGGGATGTATCACGGTCGAGCAAACGCCGCTGCCGAAAATGCAGGGGATCGTCGCGGTGGTTTGTGCGGGAACGTCCGATCTTCCAGTGGCCGAGGAAGCGGCGGTGACGTTGAAGTTCTTTGGTCAGGAAGTGGAGCGGTTCACCGACGTGGGTGTCGCGGGAATCCACCGGCTCATTGCCGTGCGCGACGCCTTGGAGCGGTGCAACGTGTTGATTGTTGTTGCGGGAATGGAGGGGGCGTTGCCGAGTGCGGTTGCGGGAATGGTGAGCAAGCCCGTGATCGCGGTTCCGACGAGTGTCGGGTATGGGGCGAGTTTCGGAGGAATCGCCGCGCTGCTGTGCATGCTGAATAGCTGCGGGAGCGGAGTGACGGTGGTGAACATCGACAACGGTTTCGGCGCGGCTTTTGCGGCGGCGCAGATCAATCGTCTGGCGCAGCGCTGATCCTACCAGATCAGTGCGGAGAGCCAGCTTCCGGCGGGCAATGAGGATTTCGCTTCGATGCGTGCGAGCGCGTCGCTGCGGCTGAGTCCGTAGAGCGCATGGGATTCCTGAAGTCCCACGGGGATGAACCGGTCGCCGTCTTTTTTGCCGCGCAGATAATGTGGGCGATCTCCGGGATTGGAAATGTCCTGGGTGGTGACCAGTGGAATGGTGGGATTTTCGAAACTTGATGCTCCGGCGAGTTTCCTGAGGGCCGGACGTCCGAATATGAGGAACGTGACAAAAGCGGAAACGGGATTTCCCGGAAGGCCGAAAACGAGCGTTTGGTTTTTTGTGCCGAAGGCAAAAGGTTTACCGGGGCGCAGTGCGACGCGCCACAGGTTGAGATCGACGCCGAGTTCCGACAGGACGGGTTTCACGAGATCGTGATCGCCCACCGACACGCCGCCGCTGATCACCAGCACATCAGCTTCCAATCCCCACGCGATTTGTTCAGCGAGTGCAGCGTGTTCGTCCGGCGCGATGGCGAGACCCTCGACGTGCGCGCCCCAACGCTGCGAGAGCGCGGCGAGGAGTGGACCGTTGCTTTCGTACATGGTGCCGGCTTCGAGTGGCGATCCTGCGGCGCGCAATTCCGTGCCCGTGGAAACGATGCGGATCCTGGGTGCCGTTCCTGCGGCGATGCTCATCAATCCTTGGGAAGCGAGCAACCCGACCATTTGTGGTGTGATTTCCTCCCCCCGCGAAATCAATTTCTGGCCCGGGGCAAGATCACCGCCAGCACGCCGCACGTTTTCTCCGGCTTCCACGGGTTCTTTGATTTGCATGGTGTCATTGATGCGCTCCGCATCCTCCTGCATGAGCACGGCGTCGGCTCCGCGAGGCATGGGTGCGCCGGTGAAAATGCGGATGGTTTCACCGGGGCCGATGCTGAGGTTTCTGTTCTCCCCCGCCGCCTGCTCACCCACAACACGAAGCGGAGAGGGATCCGCGGAGCGCAGGGCGTAACCATCCATGCTGGACTGATCAAAACCGGGAAGCGCCACGGTGGCGAAAAGATCGCGGGCCGCGAAATATCCGACGGCTTCGAGCAACGGAACATCGCTGGACGGGAGCGGGCGGGTTGCATCCAGAATGTGTGACAGGGCTTCGACTTCGGAGAGCATGCAGGTGGGTGATGGTTCGTTTTACTCGAAGGCGTCGTCGCCGGTGACAGGTTGGCCCGAGACGATGTCCGCTGCGATAAATGGACGCCGCCGTTCGCCGGTTACGTTGATCACGCCGGATTCAATTCCAGACGTGAAAGTCCTCAGCGCGCTTCCCGCTGCGGGGGTGTAAAGCGAACCTACGTCCAGCAGGACAAACTTCAGTCCTGGATTTACCATGGTCACGGTCCCGACTTTGCGCGGGCCGACGGTGGTGGGAGCTGATTGGATTTTGGCATTTTTAGCCGGAAACTGGCTGCAAGCGGGAAGCGCAAGAGCCGACAGCGAAAGCAGGAGGATGCATATTTGTTTTTGACGTTGCGCCAAACTCGGCCATAAATACGCGCAGACCAAGGTGAGGTGGCTGAGTGGTCGAAAGCAGCGCTTTGCTAAAGCGCCGTACCCCTTAAAGGGTACCGAGGGTTCGAATCCCTCCCTCACCGCCATTTTTAGAGTCGTCATTCGCTGACTCCTTCCGCGATGGGAATCGCTTTGCGGCGGGCGTAGATTCGCACTTCGGGAATCAGCATGGCGCTGGCAAAAAGCAGGAGGCCCGCGCTGACCCAACCCATCGTTGAAAGCGATGTGAAATTCACCACGTGAAAAGCCACCAACGGCGCGGCGATTTGGCGGATGCCGGTCATGAACGTGTGCACGGCCATGTAATCAGCCACGCGTTCAGTCGGTGCAAGCTTCGTCACCCAAAGACTCCAGGCCACATCGCCGCCGGCGTTGGCGATTCCGTAAACGAGGGCGCCGAGGATGAGGCCAGTCTTATTTCCCCCCGTAAAGAACGACAAAATGCCAATGGCGAAAGTGACGTTCAGCACGATGCGCAGGAGGAAAAAGTTGAGTTTATCGAATAGCACACCCCAGAGCGGGTTCATGATGAGACGGGCGATATTGGGGATAACCCCGGTGTACATTGCGATGGCGGCTGCGCCGAGAACCAAGCCGTAGCGGGGGTTCGCGAGGTATTCGATGCGCATCGGCAGCATCATGAGATTGGCAAACCCCATGAACATCCACGAGATGATCGCCACGCGAAACTGCCGGTCGGTTTTTAAAAAACGGAAGCCGGACAGTGGATGCCGTCCGCGGCTGCGAACGAGAGGGCGCGACGGAATCTTTCGCAACGCGAAGGCGGCGGCGAACGAGGCGGCGGCAAACAGGAGGAGCAGGCCGCGAAACAAATCCAGATGAATGTCGAGCATGTGCCCGGCCGCGTAAGAAAAACCGCCCGCAGCGAGAATGCGGATAATGACGGTGCGCGAGAACAAGCGTCCTCGAAGGGGTTCGGGATAATTGTCCTGATAGATCTGCGTGTGCAGTGGGATTACTGCGGAAAAACAAAGCGGAGCCAACACCGCGCCTGCGACGTACATCCAGACGCCGGGTGCCGCTGCTGCGAGGATGAACCCGACGCCGCCGAGCGCGAGCACGTAACTCCCGGCGTGCGCGATGGGCGCGCCCGATTTTGCAACGAGGGCCACAACGAACGGGGTGAGCAAAAGTCCGAAACCCGCCCCGCTCGCAACGAGAGCTTTCGCATTGGCGCTGGCATTGAAACACCGCACGGCGATGAGCAGGAGAAAAGTGCCCCAGGCGGTTTCGAGAATGCCTGTGAAGGTGGCGCGCAGAGATTCCAGCCTGAACGTACGCTGGCATACAGCGTCGGAATGCGTCACTGGAGCCTCCCGATGCTCCCGATTTTTTCAGCGGACTTTTGTCGCGACCAATCGGAGCCGGATTCCTCGACGGTCTCCGTCCAAGCCCTGATGGAGCCGATCTTGCCGTTGTTCAGCCGGAAAACTTCGCGGCGGGGCGAATAAAACAGGCATTGCTCAAAACGCATCGATTTCGCGCCCGGCTTGCTATCGACCAAAAGATCGCCCTCGGTGGTGCCGGATTGGAAAACGCAAAGTCGGAAGACCGCTGGAGCGGAGACCTTGGTCAGCGCGAGTTGCGAGTTGGTGTTTGCGTAAAAGGCGCAATCCCCGGCATCGATCTGCACATTCCCTTCCACTGCCAAGCCGCGTTGATTTTCAAAAAAAGAGCAGGCGCGAAGCGTGACATGAGGTGTTGCGGCATCGAAAAACAGACCGGTTTCACCTTCAAAAAACGCACAATTTTCGATCTCCAATCGGGCCACGGCAAACGTCAGGGTGCATCGGCGAAAGCGAACGGTTGCGCTGTCGGCAATCATCCGCAGGGTTCCGGAGCCTTTGCTTTTTGCCGAGGCTTGGATTTGGTCGAAGTCGTTTCCGTGGGTTCCGCTGGAGAGCAGGCGGATTTCCACGTCCGACCCCGCATCCAATGTTTGCGCGGCAATTTGCAGGGCCATGTTCAGGTCGCCAAGTGGATGGGTGCGTGTTCCGTCCTCGCTGGTCGAGATGTCGGGGTTGCGTCCGACATAAATCACGCGCGCTTCGCGTTCTGACGATGGCTTCGTTTGTTGCCGCGTGGTTTTGCTGCGTTCCGCCAGATCGGTGACATCCGGTTCCACCAGGGCTATGCCATCGCGATGGCGGACCTGAAGTTTGCTTTCGAGCATTTCCACGACGTCCACCAGGGTGCCTTTGGGGACGGTGATTTGTCCCACGTTTTTACCTTTTAAAATGAGATCGAAGGCTACCGGCTGCTTCAGCGCGACCTTTTTGGGAAGTGCGTCAGGTTTCTTTTTTTTCTTTGGTGAAGCTGCTGGTGTTGGCGTTGACGATTCCACTGGTGCGACGCTTGCCTCCGGAGTGGGCGAGGGGATAGGCGCAGGCGCCAGGGTGGGGAGCGGTGTTTCCTCGATGAACGGAATTTCTTCGGGCGTCGCGGGTTCCTCCGGTTGTGGTTCGACTACTGGTGTTGGCGTGAATTGCGGTTGCGCAGCTTCTTTCAGGGCGACATGTGGTTGCGGTTGTTTTGCCGCCCATAACAGCAATCCGGCTGCCAGTGCGATGGCGCTGAGTGCCAGCAGCGCAGGGAGGACATTCGTGGCAGCCCGCTTTTTCACGATGGTTTCAGCATGGTGAAATCGGGTGGGAAAGTTCTCCGGGAATCGCGCATACGTGGTTCAAGGATACGCGTTCAGGGGATCAGATGCGCACGGAATCGCCGGTGCGAGCGGATTCCGCGAGAGCATCGAGGATGCGTTGTACAACGATTGCCTGTTCCATCGTCACGCACAGGTCCTCTTTTCCCAGAAGATGATTGATCATATTGTGAAAACGGTCGGGCCGCTGCAGCGCGTCGGGTGCGGGCGGATCGTCCACCGTCACGTGGGCTCGGGCGGTTTCGTCGCGTCGGTAGAGTTTGCCAGCCATGACGTTGGCGCCGGCCTCGGTGCCGAAGAGTTCGATTTCCACCTCGTCGTTTTCGGCGGCGTGCCGGGCCCAAGTGACGTCCAGCGCGAGGGTTGCGCCATTTGCGAAGCGGATCTGGCCGGTGGCAAAATCTTCGACCTCGAACGGAATGTCGGACCGCTCGGATTTTCCCCAGCTTCCTTCGCCCAGCCCGCGATTGCCGAATTTGGTGTAAGTGGATCCAAACGCGGAAACTGGTTCAAAGTTGCCGGTAATAAAGAGGCAGAGATCCAGAACGTGAACGCCGATGTCGTAGAGGCAGCCGCCGCCCGCGAGTTCCTTGCTGCCAAACCATGTGCCAAGTTTGGGGATTCCACTGCGGCGCAGCCAATAGGCTTTGGCGTGATAAATTTCGCCAAAGGTGCCTGAGTTGACGAGGGCGCGAAATTGTTGTGAGCGATGTGTAAAACGCTGGTTCATGCCGAGCGTGAGCACTTTCCCGGCTTGTTTGGCTGCCGCCGCGGCGGCTTCGGCTTCCGCGGCGTTCATGGCGAAAGGTTTTTCCAGCATGACGTGTTTGCCGGCGGCGAGTGCTTCGATCGTGAGCGGCACGTGGAACTTGTTGGGAACGGCGATGTACACAGCATCCACGTTCGGATCGGCAAATAGTTCGGTAGCGGTTGCGTAGGCGGTGATGTTTTCGTGTGCTGCGCAAAACTCGGCGAGACGCTCCGCATGAGGATCGTGGGCGGCGACGAGTTTGCCGTTTGGATGACCGTTTACCGCGCTGGCACTCCAGGAGGCGATGGCCCCGGTGCCGATGAATCCGAAACGAATGACAGGAGCGGCGGGTGTGGTGTGTGACATGGTTTGAAGGGCGGGATGTTATGTGCTTCGCAGGCTGTTGTCACGTTTGGCCCAAGGAAATTGAAGGAAACTCATTTACTCCGTGCAGGGGCGTTTTGTTTTGAAATCAAAAACGTCTCGCGTGGTTGCTGCGGACACGCGAGGCCGCGTGTCCCTACCATTGCACCTGCGTGTCACGCCATTTCGGCATGTCTAGCGTGGACAAAAACGGGGCGGCGGGGTTATTCAGCGTCACCCCAATGAATGTTGTGCGATGTGGAATTGGCGATGACGCGGTGCGCATGGAGATGCCTCCGCGTGGTGACGTGCATCTTTGGTGCATGCACCGGGGTCGCGCGGAAGTCGATGATGCCACGCTTTCGCTGGAGGAAAAGGAGCGGGCTTTGCGGTTCCGGTTGCCGCAGGATGCGAACCGCTATCGTTGGACGCGTTGCATGTTGCGTCGCATCCTGGCTGGATATGTCGGAGTGGAAGCGCAGGCGATGGAATTTGCTGCGGATGAGTTGGGTAAACCGCACCTTTCCCACCCGCCCACGCGTCTTCAGTTTAACCTGAGTCATTCCGGCGAAGTACTTTTGGTCGGCGTGGCCGGCGGTCAACCGGTGGGCGTGGATGTGGAGTGGATGAAACCCTGTGCGTTGTTTCGCGAAATTGCCCGGCGATGTTTTGTGCCTGAAATCGCGGATGCTGTGACGAATGAGCGCCAGTTTTTTGAAGCATGGACGCGCATGGAGGCTTGTTTAAAAGGGCAGGGACTGGGCATCGCAAAAGGTGCGCGTTCCGCCGTGCCCGCAGGATGGGAAGTGCGGTCGGTGGAAATCGGGCCGGGCTATGTGGGCGCTGTGGCACTGGGGCATGAGGAACAGGCGTAAGGAGATATCACGCAGAGACGCAGAGGGGTGGCAGCGGGTGCGGTTGACGCAGGCGGAACCCGGTGGATCGCGCGCTCCGTCGCACGATGGGAATCCCATGGCGGCGCAGCCGCGTAGCATTTTTTGTATCACCCCGCCTTTCATCACGCCTGCATTTTTCGGAGGGCAAAATTTTCGGGCAAAATTTTCGGTTGCTTGAAGCCGAATGAAAGTCGAGGGTCGGGCATGAGAAAAAGCACTCTTTTTTCCCTCTTCTTATCGTTTTGTCTCACGCCTGCGGTCTGGGCAGTCAGTACCATTGAAATTCTGGTGACAAACGCCGATGCATACAATGCGGACGGCACGACCGTGCTCGGCACGTTTGATACCTTTGGTTTTAGCAGCGCCAATGCCAGTGGCGACATTGTGTTTATTGGAAAAATGAACCTCAGCGCCCCTGATGTGACAACGCAGAACGATGAAGGCGTTTGGGTGAAATACGATGGAGATCCGAAGGCTTATCTCGTTGTGCGCGAGGGCGATGCCGAGGCGGCGGGAAGGTTGTTCAGTCGGGCCACGCGGTCGCCGATTATTAACGACGCGGGAAAAATTCTAATTCAGTGCACACTGCGCGGGGCGGCCACGGTGGCGGATAACTACGCCATGTACAGCGGCACTCCGGGGGCCATGACGCTCGTTGTGCGAAAGGGGGGCCTTGCTCCCGACCAGACCGGCGCTCCCACCACGGCACAGTTTTTGACATTTGGCCGTGCGGTTTTGGGGAATGATGCGACAGGCACGGTGGCGTTTCAATCCACGCTGGCGCGAGCTATCTTGTCTGGAGTCACCACCACCAATAATTCGGGCATTTGGGCTAAAACGGCGGGCACGTTGAAAATGGTGGGGCGTGAAGCCGCGCCGTTGGAAGGCTCGATTCCCGATGTGCCGGATGCCTTTCTCAGCACCAAGTTCGGTTTGTTCTACCGCCCGATGGTCAATGCCGTGGGCGAAATTGCTTTTCCCGGTCAATTGCGACGCGGGAGCGGCGGGGGAACGGTGCGAAGCTTGAACATGAACTTCATTATGACGGGGTCGGCGGCTAACAGCACTTCGTTGACCTTTGCCACCCGTGGTGACGACGAGGCTCCCGACACCTCGGAGCCGGGTTATTTCCGGACGTTCGGCAACACGATGGGTTTCAACAGCCTTGGTGAAGTGGCTTTCACCGGCGGCATGCAAAACAGTGTGGTGCTGGAAGTGAATTCCACGAACAACACGGGGATTTGGGCCGGATCGCCCGGTTCGCTAAATCTCGTTGCACGGAAAGGCGACAGCGCACCTGATACCTTAGGCGCGTCTTTTGCAGCATTCGCCTCCCCTGTTTTGCTGAGCAATGAAGGCGGTGAATTGGCGTTTATGGGAAGGTTGAAGTATGAGGATTTGTTGGTTGACGGTTCGAATTACATTGGCCTGTGGCATGGCGACGCGGTAGGGCAGACGCTGGTCGCACGCACGGGCGGATCAGCGCCAAACTACGATGGAACGCCGATTGACGCCGGGAACGTGGTGTTTCTGAAACTTTACAGCTTTCATTTTGCGCTAAATTCCTATGGCCAAGTGGTGTTTCGTTCGATGCTTCACAGGAAGTCTCAGAAATATACTGGTTTTCAGGATGACGCGATTTTTGCTCTGCGGAAGGATAAGACGACCCTGATCAAGATCGTTCAGGACGGGGATCAGAATTTTGAACCCGGCAAAACGGTGCTGCGGCATTCTTACGTTCCGGGATCGGGCGGAGAAGACGGGGAACCGCGTGCGTTCGCTTATGGCAGCAACGGGATCGATGATGTGGGTAAGTTGGTGTACAACGTGATTTTCACGGACGGCTCCCACGCCCTCTACTTGACGGAAGTGGATTAGAGCGTGTCATGAACTTTGCTGGCCGGGTTCGAACGCCTAAGGTGTTTTGATCAACCAGCACTGGGTTGCGCCGCGCCCCAGGGAAAAATTCTGAACATCGAACATCGAGCCATTGGGCCATTGGGCCATTGGGGCGGGACATTTTGTGTGAGATATACGATCCCAAAATTGAAAATGACGAAGGTTGAGGAAACGCGCCACGATCTGGAAGAACGGTTGTTCGATTTTTAGGTGTGGATCATTCGCCTTTCGAAATCGCTTCCAGCTACGCGGTCCGGGAATCATCTGGCGGGGCAATTCTTGAGATCAGGCACTGCTGCGGTTCCGATTTCATCAACGGTCCCCTACCTCGCGGGGGACAACACACTTTCATATACCTGACGGTGGAGCAGAGGGGATTGCGGATTTGAAATTGCGGATTGCGGATTGCTATGGTCAACCGCACGCGTTCTTCACCTCAATAAAACCAACGCACGGATTGTCGATTGTTGATGGCACGACTGGGGCGCGAGGGCGCGGAGCCTCGTAACATTTTTCGCATGTCGCATTGCGCTCGCAGAGCACGATAAAACGGCGCTGCGGCGCAGGGTGAAATCAGAGTCGCAGCCAGCGCAGGCGCAGGGAGTTGAGGACGACGCACACGGAGCTGACGCTCATGGCCGCACCCGCAAACATGGGATCGAGCAGCCAGCCGTTGAGCGGGTAGAGCACACCGGCGGCGAGCGGGATGCCGATGAGGTTGTAGGCGAAGGCGAAGGTGAGATTTTGGCGGATGTTGCGCAGGGTGACGCGGCTGAGTTTGATCGCGCTGACGAGGCTGCCGAGATTTCCTCGCAGCAGGGTGAGCGAAGCCGCGTGCATGGCGATGCCCGTGCCGCTGCCCATGGCGATGCCGATGTCGGCGACGGCGAGGGCGGGTGCGTCGTTGACGCCATCGCCGGCCATGGCAATGCCGGTGCCGCGCAACGGGGCGAGGACGGCGGCCTTGGCGTCGGGCAAAAGATCACCGCGCGCGTCGTAGATGCCGAGCAGGTGCGCGACCTGATCCACGACCGGTTGGCGGTCGCCTGAGAGGAGCATGGTGCTGATGCCCATGCGATGCAGGGTGCGGACGACGTTGGCGGCGTCCTGCCGCAGCGGATCGGCGACGTTGAACGCGCCTGCGTATGTGCCGTCGATCGCCACAAGGATGCCAGCGTCCGGGTCGGGAACGGTGATGCCTTGCGAGGTGAGCCAGCGTTGGGAGCCGACATGCACGCGTTTTCCGTTGTGCCAGGCTGTGGTGCCGCCGCCGGGGGTGCTTTCAAAAAGCATTACCGGTTCAGGTGTTGCGCCATGCGACTTTGCGAAAGCGACGACGGATCGTGCGAGCGGATGTTCGCTGTGTTGCTCCACGGAGGCTGCGGCGCGAAGGATTTCGTTATCTGAAAATCCAACGGTTGGATGGCTGGAAACAATACGCGGATGGCCTTCAGTGAGGGTTCCGGTTTTGTCGAACGCAACGCATTTCACTCCGGCGAGCCGTTCCAGGGCGGCAGCGTCTTTTACCAAAACGCCGGCCCGCGCGCCGCGTCCGACGCCGACCATCACGGCCATCGGCGTGGCGAGGCCGAGTGCGCAGGGACAGGCGATGACGAGCACTGCGAGGGCGCAGGGCAGGGCGAGTTGTGGTTCGACGAAGCACCATGCCGTGGCGGTGATCGCCGCGATGAGAAGCACCGTGGGCACGAACCAGCCCGCAACACGATCCGCCACGCGCTGGACAGGAGCGACGCTGCGCTGAGCGCCGGCGACGGTTTCGGCGATGCGTGCGAGGGCGGTGTCGCGTCCGACGCGCGTAGTCTGCATGGTGAACGTCCCGTGCTGATTGAGCGTGCCGCCGAGCACGCGGTCGCCCGGGTTTTTGTCCACGGGCAAAGGTTCACCCGTGAGCATGGCTTCGTTCACGGAAGAACCGCCATCGAGGAGAAGGCCATCGACGGGAATGCTTTCGCCCGGCCGCACCCGGAGCACATCGCCGACCTGAACGTAATCGACGAGCGTGTCGATCTCGGTGAAATCGCGCACGACGCGTGCGGTGCGGGGTTCGAGCGCGGCGAGTTGAGTCAGAGCGCGGCGTGTGCTGCGGCGTGCGCGCATTTCCAAAAGTTCGCCGATCAGGACGAACAGCGTGATCACCGCGGCGGATTCGAAATAGACGGGCACCGCGCCGTGATGTCGCATCGCCTCGGGAAACATCCCTGGATACAGCATGGCGAGCAGACTGAGGCAGAATGCGGAACCCACGCCGAGCGAGATCAGGGTGTACATATTGAGATGCATGGTGCGGACGGAATTCCAGCCGCGCACGAAGAAGCTCCATCCGGCCCAGAACAACACGGGCGTTGTGAGGATAAACTGCAATTCAGCGGACCATTCGCGGAGACCCTGTGGCAGAAGATGTCCGGCCATGCCGAGAACGATGATTGGCACGCAGAACAGCGCGGCCCACACGACGCGACGTTGCAGGCTGCGGAGTTCCGTTTTTTCATCCTCGGTGGCCGCTGCGGGATTCTCGGGTTCGAGCGCCATTCCACAGATCGAGCAGTCGCCGGGGTCATCCTGTCGGATCGCGGGGTGCATGGGGCACACGAACACCGCAGCGGTTTTTTCTAACGCGGCCATGGCACCGATATGCACGCGGGGTTTTGATTTTTCGCGCTGCTGATGCCCGCCGTCGCAGCAGGAGTGGTCCTGGCTTTCGTCGGGCGGGGAAGGTTGCATATCGTGGAGATTGAACATTTGCGCGGTTCGGTTCAATCTGCATGTCACTCCACCCCCCTCATGAAAGCCCTCTTTCTTACCAACGAATATCCCCCCCAAATTTACGGGGGGGCAGGCGTCCACGTGGAATACCTGGGACGCGAACTCGCGAAATTGATGCTGTTGGAAGTCCGCTGTTTTGGCGAGGCCGACGCGACCGTGGTGAATCCGGCTGCGCAGGGTTTCCCGCTGGATGCCTCGGGGTTTAGCGCTCCCAAAGCGCTTCATTCCGTGCTTGGCGCGTTGCAGCGTTGTAATGCGATGGCATCGGTCGCGACCGATGCGCAGGTGGTGCATTGTCACACGTGGTATGCGCACTGGGGCGGGATTGTTTTGAAACAGTGCCTCGGGATTCCGCTGGTCGTCACGGTGCACAGCCTGGAGCCTCTGCGTCCGTGGAAACGCGAGCAACTCGGGGGCGGCTACGATTTCACTTGCTGGCTCGAAAAGACGGCGTTGGAAATGGCGGATGCTGTGGTGTGTGTTTCTAACGAGACGCTGGTGGATGTAAAACGATTGTTTAACATTCGCGAAGACCGGTTGCATGTGATTTACAACGGTATTGATCTTGTGGAGTACGAGTGTGTGGATCGTCCCGGTGTGCTGAAGAAATACGGGGTCAATCCGGCCAGGCCTTACGTGCTGTTTGTCGGGCGCATCACCCGGCAGAAGGGGATCATTCATCTTGTGCGTGCGATCCGTCACATGAACCCCGGTTTTCAGGTCGTGCTCTGTGCCGGGGCCCCGGATACGCCGGAGATTGAAGCGGAAATGAAAGTCGCGGTTGCGGAAGCGCAGGAGTTGCGCGAGGGGGTGTTCTGGATTTGCGGGATGTTGAGCACGGAAGAAAAGATCGCGTTGTACTCCCACGCAGCGGTGTTTTGTTGTCCGTCGATTTACGAACCGTTTGGTATCATCAATCTCGAAGCCATGGCTTGCAAAGTGCCGGTCGTGGCGTCCGGTGTGGGTGGGATCAAGGAAGTGGTGGTGGACGGTGAGACGGGATTTCTTGTGGGACTTGAGCAAATGAAGGAGAGCCCGTTCGAAGCGTTGAACCCGGACCAGTTTGCCCATGATCTCGCAGAGAAAATCAATGTGCTGATGGCCGATCCGGCGCTTTGCAAACGCATGGGGGAGGCCGGTCGGAAGCGGGCGGAGTCGATCTTCGGATGGGATGCCATCGCGCGCCAGACGGCAGCGCTTTACGAGCAAGTGCTGTACCGTCGGTCTATGACCGTCGCTGATTGACGCGGTTTAATGGCGACGGTCACAGACCGACGGTACAGGGGGGGGTGGGTTTATGGCGACGGTCACAGACC
>Ga0105046_10002047_pt1 | contig 31665 bp, 30 predicted proteins | sample MAT03_FD_78385 | JGI IMG/M metagenome (GOLD analysis project Ga0105046, IMG submission 78385) | Freshwater microbial communities from Lake Fryxell liftoff mats and glacier meltwater in Antarctica - MAT-03 (megahit assembly) | ecosystem: Environmental > Aquatic > Freshwater > Ice > Liftoff...
AAGGATCGAGACGAAGAGCTCGACGGCCTGCTCGTGCGGAGCAGAGGTGACGGCGCGCAAGGACGGCAGTTCGAACGGGCTATGCATCTGTGCCTCTCGGCGGTCCCACGGAGGGGGCCTCCGAGGACAGTAAGTGTACCTCGCGGCTGAGCCCCATGGCTCAGTCGGCCAGAGCGTCAGAGTAGGCCTGGGATGTGCGAAGGCACCGCCGCGTCGATCGCGGTAGTCACGTGCAGGCAGGTCAGAGTGCGGAGGGGGCGTCGGCCACCACGTCGGGCGGCAGCGGGGGCGGCACGACGGCCCACTTACCGAGCCCGGTCATCACCGCGGCCCCGAGGCCGATGGTCCAGGCCGCGTACTCCACGGCCGTGCCGACGACGAGCAGCGTCATCGTGACTGCGCGCGCCGACTCGGGCGCCATGCCCGCGAGCCGGGACAGGATGGTCGGCAGCACGATGACCGTCATGCCCAGCACGACGCCCCACACGGCCGTGTCCGTGGCCCAACCCGCGCGGCGCCCAATGGCCTGGCCGAGGGTGTGGGCCAGGCTCGTGAACCCGAGCAGCATCGCCGCGCACATCGTCACGACGGCCAGGGGAATGACGATGGCCACAAACGGCAGGCCGACGATCGTCACCGCCATCACGATCGCGAGCACGATCAGCGCCGGGATGAAGAGCACCTGCGTGGCCAAGCCGATGAGACCGGCCCGCATCGGCGTGGTGCGGGCGACGGCGCCGATGCGCGTCACGCGGCCTCGCGCCGCCCAGGTCGATCCATGACCACCCCAGCGTGGGCCACGCCCACCCGGGGAATCCACGGGCCATGCCATGATGCAACTCGCCGGTGTGGCGGGCGCCCGGAGCGATGGTGATCTGCCCGCCCACGACGGTGATGTCGCCGCGCACCTCCGCAGTGGGCGTCAGTTCGAGGCTGCCCCCGATGACGACGAGCTCGTCGCGCACGCGCCCGTCGACGCGCACCGACCCGCCCACAGCGAGCACGGCCTCGGTCACGTCTTCGCCTTCGGCAATGACGATGGACTTGCCCAGGGCCAGCCGCGCGCCGGTGCGGCGGTAGACGCGTTCGGCCTCTGCCAGCGATGGTCGGTCGAACGCGACCGGCGGCGGTGGTGCCGCAGGCGCGACTGGTGCGACCGGCGTGGCCGGCGCGACAGCGGCGCGTGGCGTGGCAGCGGGCGAAGGCGGGACCGTCGGGGCTGCGAACAGGCGACGCAGCGCGGCGTTGTTGTCGATCTCCACGCGCCGTTCCTGGCTCGCGCCCGAGAGCGCGAGGCCGTTCTCGAGCGGCACGACCGCGAAGCGCGCCGTCCCCTGGTGCCGTAGCTCGGCCTGCGCGGGGGAGAGCGCCGGTGTCTGCGCCATCGAGGCCAGCGGCGCGGCCACGAGGGCCAGCCCGATCACCACACGTCGCCATCCGGCTTGCGACGGAGTCTTCACGCGGCACCCCCACGACGAGCGAGGTCACGCCCGTCTTCGCTACGTACGGACGACGCGCAGCTCCACGAAGTTCCCGTCGGCGAACTGCCAGGCGCGCAGGTGCGGCTGTGGCGCGAGGCCGGCAATGACGAAGACGAAGCCGGGGAACGCCGTGGCCGCGTCGGCGGACGACGGCTCGGCCGGACCGCGCGGATGGGAGTGATACGCCCCCACGACCGCCAGCCCCTCGGCCCGCGCTTGACGCAGCGCCGCAAAGTGTTCGTCGGCCGGCACCGTGTAGCGCGTCGGTGAGACCGCGGCGTTGGCCGTGGGCACGGCCCGCGCCACCGTGCGGCCCAGGCCGATGAGCAGGCCACAGGCCTCGAGCGGCGCGTCGTGCTCGGCGTGCGCGAGCATCGCGGCGGAGGCGAGGTCGGGAATCGCGACGGTGTCGGGCATGGCCAGGAGTGGCCGACGACCCTAGAACCGCCCGACCGGGCCGTCGGTAACGAGCGGTGCCGCGGTGGCGGCGCGCACGGCCTCCTCAGTGGTGTCGCTTGCAACCTCCCTCAGCACGAGTCCTGCCGGTGTGACGGCGATGACCGCGAGCTCGGTCACGATCAGATCGACCACGCCACGGCCCGTGAGCGGCAGCGTGCAGCGCGGCAGGATCTTGGAACCACCACTCTTGGTGGTGTGCTCCATGGCGATGATCACGCGTTTGGCGCCGGCCACCAGATCCATCGCCCCGCCCATGCCCTTCACCATCTTGCCGGGCACCATCCAGTTGGCGAGGTTGCCCTCGGCATCCACCTCGAGCGCGCCCAGCACGGTCACGTCGATGTGCCCGCCCCGGATCATGGCGAACGAGTCGGCGCTGCTGAAGTAGCTCGTGCCGGGCAGTTCGCTGACCGTCTCCTTGCCCGCGTTGATCAGGTCGGCATCGACCTCCGTCTCGGTCGGGTACGGTCCCACGCCGAGCATGCCGTTCTCGGAATGCAGGGTGATCTCGACGTCGGCCGGCAGGAAACTGGCCACGAGCGTGGGCATGCCGATGCCGAGGTTCACGTAGTCGCCGTCGCGCAATTCGCGGGCGACGCGGCGCACGATGCGTTCGCGGATGTCCATGACTACGCCCTCACCGTACGCTTCTCGATGCGGCGGCTGAACTGGTGCCCCGCGAAGATGGCGTGCACGAAGATCCCCGGGGTGTGCACGTGGTCGGGCACGATCACACCGGCCTCGACCAGGTGTTCCACTTCGGCAATGGTGGTCGTGGCGGCCGTGGCCATCATCGGATTGAAGTTGCGCGTGGTGCGCCGGTAGACCAGGTTGCCAGCGGTATCGCCGGTCCAGGCTTTCACGAAGGCGAAGTCGGCGTGCAGCGGCAGCTCGAGCACGTAGTGGCGGCCGCTCATCTCGCGCGTCTCCTTGCCTTCCGCGACGATCGTGCCCACGCCCGTGGGCGTGAAGAAGCCGCCGATGCCAGCGCCGCCCGCGCGGATGCGTTCCGAGAACGTCCCCTGCGGCACGAGCTCGACCTCGATTTCCTTCTGCAGGTACTGCCGCTCGAATTCCTTGTTCTCGCCGACGTAGGTGGCAATCATCTTGCGGATCTGCCGCGCCTTGAGCAGCAGGCCCACGCCGTGATCATCGGTGCCGGCGTTGTTGCTGATGATCGTGAGGTCGCGCACGCCGCGCCGGTGGAGCGCGCCGATCAGATGTTCGGGTACCCCGCACACGCCGAAGCCGCCCATCATGATGGTGGCGCCGTCGGGCACTTGGGCCACGGCCTCGTCGGCGTCGCGCACGACTTTCTGCATGGCCTCGATTATAGCGGCGGCAGCCGGCGCCGGCCGGCATTGGCGGCGGCAAAGAGCGCCTGCACGGCGGCGGGATCGGCGAGACGGGTGGCGAGATCCTGCAGACGCGCGCCCGCCTCGTGCACGAGCGGCGCGAGCACATCGGCGTTGGCGGCGAAGATCGGCTGCCACATCGCGGCCGCCCCTTCGGCGATGCGCGTCGAGTCGCGCAGTCCGCCCGCGGCTGCCGCCAGCGCCGCGTCGTCGGCGACGTCGGCCACGATGGTCATCAGCACGCTCGCCATCACTTGCGGCAGATGACTGATCGCGGCCACGACCTCGTCGTGCGCGGCGGGGGCGACGTCGACCACGCGGGCGCCGCAGCCTTCGGCGAGGGCGCGGGCCAGGGCGGCGGTCTCGACCGGAGCCTCGCCCGCCGTCACGAACCAGATCCGGCCGTCGAAGAGCGCGGCCGACGCGCGCTCCGGGCCAGCGTGCGAGCCGCCGGCCATGGGATGCCCGCCCGCAAACGACGCCAGCCCGTGGCTGCGGGCCAGCTCGTGCGGCAGGCGTTTGACGCTGCCCACGTCGGTGACCGGCCGGCCCGGGGCCTCGGCCGCGAGCCGGGCCAGCCACGGCCCGTAGGCATCGACCGGGCACGCCAGGACGGCGAGGTCGAAGGGCGGCAGGGCATCGCCGGCGCTGAGGTGCGCGTCGAACGGGGGATGCGAGCGGGCCGCCACGTCCATCGCCGCCACCTGCACCTCCGGCCAGCGTCGCTTCACCGCGAGGGCCACCGACGTGCCCAGCAGACCGGCGCCGACGATCAGCAGGCGGCCGAACGGCGCGGCCGTCACCCTACTATCTCGCCCAGCCGCGTCGCGCCAGCGGCTCCAGACAGATGCTGCGGCCGATGGCCGGGGCGATGATGCGCAGCTCGGCCATGAGGCGCTCGAACTGCACCGGGAACATCGACTGCGCGCCGTCGGACCAGGCGTGATCCGGATCGTTGTGCACTTCGATGAGCAGGCCGTCGGCGCCGGCCGCCACGGCGGCGCGCGCCATCGGCGCCACCTTGTCGCGTCGCCCGGTGCCGTGGCTCGGATCGACGAATACCGGCAGGTGCGACAGCTCTTTCACGATCGGAATGGCCGACACGTCGAGCGTGTTGCGCGTGCTGGTCTCGAAGGTGCGGATGCCGCGTTCGCACAGCATCACGTCGCTGTTGCCGCCTGAGAGCACGTACTCCGCCGAAAGCAGCCATTCCTCGATGGTGGCGGCGATGCCGCGTTTCAACATCACCGGCTTGCGGCCGCGGCCGAGTTCCCGCAACAGCGTGTAGTTCTGCATGTTGCGGGCGCCCACCTGGAAGATGTCGGCGTACTTGGCGCACACCTCGATCTGCGAGATGTCCATCACCTCGGTGATGAGCTTCAGGTCGTTGGCGTCGGCCCCGGCCCGCAGCATCCGCAGCCCTTCCTCGCCGTGCCCCTGGAAGCTGTAGGGTGACGACCGCGGCTTGAAGGCGCCGCCACGGAGCACTTTGGCGCCGGCGCGCTTCACCGCCGCGGCGGTGGTGTGCACCTGCTCGTCGGTCTCGGCCGAGCACGGCCCGGCCATCACGATCACCTCGTCGCCGCCGATGCGGAGATCGCCGATGGCGATGACCGTGTCCTCGGCCTTGAACGTCCGGCTGGCGAGCTTGTAGGGCTCGGTGATGCGCAGCACCTCGTGCACGCCGTCCATGAGCGCGACGAGTCCGCGGTCGACCTTGCCCGATCCGACCACGCCGAGCACGAGCCGCGCCGCGCCCGATGAGCGGTGCACGTCCATGCCTCTTTCCACCAGGTGCGCAATCACCGCCTGCACCTGGATGTCCGACGCCCGTTCCTTCATCACGACGACCATGACCTACTCCCCCCGCCCTGTGGATGCCGACCCCGCACTGCCGCCAGTGTCGTCGGCGCGTGCCGCTTCGAGGCGCTGGATGCGCCGCGATTCATCGATGATGCGTTCGAACAGCCGGCCAATCGCCTCGTCGTCGAGCGGCCCGCCCAGCGACTGGTTCACTTCCCGCACGTGGGCGAGCACCGACGCTTCACGGGCCGGCTCGTAGACCGCCTTGCCTTCCGTCCGCTTGACCCGGCCGATCGCGTAGGCGCACCGCGTGCGACTGTCGAGCAGGCGCACGAGCACCTCGTCGATCTGGTCGATCTCGGCCCGCAGGGCCGCCACGCTCAGCTCCGCAGCCATCGCACATACCGCTCGACTTCCCCGCCGAGTTCCGGCGAACTGCCGTGATCGGCCACCACCTGCACGAGTGCCGACCCCACCACGGCGGCATCGGCCCACGCCCCGACCGCGCGCACGTGTTCGGGCGTCGAGAATCCGAAGCCGAGCGCCAGCGGGCGGTCCGTTTCCGTCCGCACGCGCGCGGCCAGCGACTCGGCGGAATCAGCCACGTCGCTGCGGGCCCCGGTGACGCCCAGCCGGGAGATCCCGTAGAGGAAGCCACCGCCCAACTCGGCGGCCCGGCGGATGCGCGGCACCGAGGTGGTCGGACTCAACAGGAAAATTGTATCAAGCCCTTCGGCCACGAACGCGGCTCGCGCCTCGCCGGCTTCTTCCGGCGGCAGGTCGAGCACCAGCACGCCGTCGATGCCCGACTCGCGCGCGCGGCGGGCAAAGTCGGCCACGCCCATCCGCACCATCGGGTTGGCATAGGTGAACAAGACGAGCGGCGCGGCCACGTCGGCCCGCAGGCTGGCGGCCATGTCGAGCACCTTCGCGAGTGTGGCGCCCTTGGCCAGCGCGCGCTCGGTGGCCCGCTGAATCACCGGCCCGTCGGCCAGCGGGTCTGAGAACGGCACGCCCAGTTCGATCACGTCGGCGCCGCCACGGTCGACGGCGCGCACGACGTCGGCCGAGCGCTCGAGATCGGGATCGCCGGCCGTGATGTAGGCCACGAGGCCGGTGCGCTGGGCGGCGCGCAGGCCCTTGAAGGTCTCGTCCAAGCGGCTCATGTCCGATCTCCTGCCAACTGCGCCACGGTGTGGACGTCCTTGTCGCCTCGTCCCGAGAGATTGACGACGATCACCGCGCCGGGACCGAGCGCCGGACCGAGCGTGGAGAGATGCGCCACGGCGTGCGCCGACTCGAGCGCCGGCATGATGCCCTCGAGCCGGGCCAGCGCGTGGAACGCCTCGAGCGCGGCGTGGTCGTCGGCCCAGGCGTACTCCGCCCGCCCGGTGGCCCGCAACCACGCGTGCTCCGGACCCACGGCAGCGTAGTCGAGGCCGGCCGACACCGAATGGGTCGCGTCGATGTTGCCATCGGCGTCCTGCAGCAGCCACGTGCGCGTGCCCTGGAAGACGCCTTCGACACCGCCGGCGAAGCGCGCGGCGTGCCGGCCCTGCACGATGGCGTCGCCGCCGGCCTCCACGCCAATGAGCCGCACGCCAGGGTCGGCGATGAAGGCATCGAACAGCCCGATGGCGTTGCTGCCGCCGCCCACGCACGCCACCACCGCATCCGGCAGCCGTCCCGTCTGCGCCAGCACCTGCGCGCGTGCCTCCTGACCGATCACGCTCTGGAACTCGCGCACCATGAGCGGATACGGATGGGGGCCGAGTGCCGAGCCGAGCAGGTAGTAACTGTCGTCCACGCTGCCCACCCAATCGCGCATCGCGTCGTTGATGGCGTCCTTGAGCGTGGCACTGCCGGCCGACACGCCGCGCACCTCGGCGCCGAGCAGACGCATGCGAAACACGTTCAGCGACTGGCGCGCCATGTCCTCGGTGCCCATGTAGACCACGCACTCGAGGCCGAGCAGCGCGGCCGAGGTGGCCGACGCCACGCCGTGCTGACCGGCTCCGGTTTCCGCGATGACCCGCCGCTTGCCCATTCGCCTGGCCAGGAGCGCCTGGCCCAGCGCGTTGTTGATCTTGTGCGCGCCGGTGTGGTTCAGGTCTTCGCGCTTCAGGAAGATGCGCGCGCCGCCGCACGCGGCCCCAAGCCGCGCGGCTTCCCAGAGCGGGGTGGGCCGGCCGACATAGTCGCGCAGCAGGCGTTCGAGTTCGGCGCGGAACGCGGGATCGCGCCGCGCGTCCTCGTACGCCGCCGTCAGGGTCTCGATCGGGGCCACGAGCGTCTCGGGCACGTAGGCGCCCCCGAAGGCGCCGTAGTAGCCGCGCGCGCTCGGGTCGCGATGGCCGAAGGTGTGCGTGGTCGTCGTGGGCACAGAAGTCATCTCACGCGGTCTCGGAAAGGGGCTGACGCGCAGCCGTCACGAACCGCAGGATGCGGTCGGCCGACTTCACGCCTGGGGAGACTTCGATGCCCGACGACACGTCGATGCCGTAGGGACGCACGTAGGAGACGGCGCGGTGCACGTTCTCGGGGGTGAGGCCGCCGGCGAGCACGAGGCGCGTCGTGCGGGCGACCGCGGCGGCCTGCACCCAGTTCACGGTGCGGCCGGTGCCGCCGTGACGCTCCGGATCGTGCGCGTCGAGCATCAGCAGCGTGCCGGGCGGCGCGACCTGCGCCACGCCGTCGACGAGCGGGGCGACCCAGACGATGGGCACGCCGAGGGCGAAGTACGGCGCTGGGTCGGCGACATCGTGCAGCTGCAGCTCGCCGAGGCCGATCGTCGCCACCGCCAGGCCGGCTTCGCCGATGGTTGGGCGCACCATCACGCCGACCGGCGTCACGCCCGCGGGCAGCCGGCGCGCAAGCTCCATGGCCCGGGTCATCGTCACCGCCCGCGGGCTTAGGTGCCACAGCACGAAGCCGGCGGCGTCGACGTCGGCGTCGGCCAGCGACTCCACGTCGTCCTCACGCGTGAAGCCACAGAGTTTGATGCGCAGGCGCGTCACGGGGCGACCTCCGCGGCACACAGCGCCCGCAGCGTGGCTTCGGGATCCGCCGCCGTCATCAGCCGCTCGCCGACCAGGAAGGCGGTGTAGCCGGCCGCGCGCAGGCGCCGCACGTCGTCCGCACCGGTCAGTCCGCTCTCGCTGACCGCCGCCACCTGCGCCGGCATCAGGTGGCCGAGCCGCTCCGAGACGGTCGTGTCGACCGCCAGCGTGCGCAGGTTCCGGTTGTTCACGCCGATGATGGCGGCCCCGGCGTCGATCGCGATGGCGAGTTCCTGCTCATCGTGCACTTCGACCAGCACCGCGAACCCGAGCGCGTGCGCGGCGGCGTGCAATCGCGCCAGGGCGGGCGGCGCGAGCGCGCTCACGATCAGCAGCACGGCGTCAGCGCCGGCGACGCGAGCTTCGAGCAACTGGTAGTCGTCGACGATGAAGTCCTTGCGCAGCAAGGGCACGTCCACCGCGGCCCGCACCGCCACGAGATGGCCGAGCGCGCCGTCGAAGAACGACGGCTCGGTGAGCACCGAGATCGCCGCGGCTCCGCCACGGCCATAGGCCTGCGCCTGCCCGACGGGGTCGTAGGCGCGCGCGAGCACGCCCCGTGACGGCGACCGGCGCTTGCACTCGGCAATGATGTTCACCGTGCCGGCCCGTCGCAGGTGCGCGTCGAAGCGCTCGCCCTGCGGGGCGCGGCTCAGCGCGGCGCGCTCAGCCAGGGCGGCGTGCGACTCGATCGCGCGACGCACCGCGAGGTTGCGACGCGTCGCGGCCACGATGGCCGCGAGCAGATCGGGGCCCCACGTGGACACGGCAGTCACCGCACCCACGGCAGTCACGGCGCCCCGTCCGCGGTGACCGCCACCAGCGCCTCGAGCGCGCGTGAGGCGCGGCCGTCGTCGATGGCCGCCGCCGCCATGGCCAGGCCGTGCCGCAGTGACGGCACCCGGCCGCTGACGAAGAGCGCGGCGCCGGCGTTGAGCAGCACCACGTCGCGGGCCGGCCCGGCCTCGCCGGCCAATACCGCGCGAATCACGCGGGCGTTGTCGGCGGCGGTGCCGCCCCGCAGATCCACGGGCGACGCCTTCGCCAAGCCGGCATCCGCCGGATGCACATAGAACGTGCGCACCACGTCGCCGTGGCACTCGGACACTTTCGTGTAGCCGGTCGTCGACAGCTCGTCGAGGCCGTCGGCGCCGTGTACCACCCAGGCGCGTGCGGCGCCGAGCTGCTGCAGGGCCCGGGCGATGAGCTCGGTCAGTTCCGGTCGGGCGACGCCGACGACCTGAAAGCGGACCCGTGCGGGATTCGTGAGCGGCCCCAGAAGGTTGAACGCGGTCGGCACGCCGAGCGCCTTGCGGGCCTCCACGGCGTGGCGCATGGCCGGATGGAACGTGGGCGCGAAGCAGAAGCCGATGCCGGCCTCGGTCACGGCGCGTTGCACCGTGGCCGGCGGCGCGGCAATCGTCACGCCGAGCGCCTCGAGGACGTCAGCGCTGCCACAGTGGCTCGAGACCGACCGGTTGCCATGCTTCACGACCGGCACGCCCGCTCCGGCCACGACCAGGGCCGCCGCCGTCGAGATGTTGAACGTGCCGGCGCGATCGCCGCCCGTCCCGCACGTGTCCACGGCACCAGGGCCGCCGTCGATGGTGAGGCCACGGGCGCGCATCGTGCGGGCGAACCCCACCAACTCGGCGGGCCGCTCCCCCTTCATCGCCAGACCGATGAGCAGTGCGGCCACTTGTGCAGGGTGCGACTCGCCGCTCATCACGGCGTCCATGGCCTGCGACGCCTGATCGACGGTCAGGTCGTCGCGCCGCACGAGCGTGCTCAGCACGTCGGCGAACATCAGGCGTGCTCCAGGAAGTTACGCAGCAGGCGGCGGCCGTCGGCCGTGAGCACCGACTCGGGGTGGAACTGCACCCCGTGCAACGGATAGGTCTTGTGCCGGAGGGCCATCACCACGTGGTCGTCGTCGGCGCGCGCTGCCACTTCGAGCGCGTCGGGCCAGCCCTCGTCGGCCACGATCAAGGAATGGTAGCGGCCCACATCGAGCGGGCCGGTCAAGCCCTGGAACACGCCCCGGCCGTCGTGCGTGATCGTCGACGTCTTGCCGTGCTTCGGCGTGGGCGCCCGTCCGATCCGTCCGCCACAGGCGTGGCCGATGGCCTGATGGCCGAGGCACACGCCGAGCATCGGAATGCGATCGGCGAGTCGGCGGATGAGTTCCACCGAGATGCCGGCCTGGGCCGGATGACCGGGGCCCGGCGAGATGACGATGCGCGCCGGCTGCAGGTGTTCGACCTCGTCGACGGTGATCGTGTCGTTGCGCCGCACCTGGAGATCAGCGCCGAGTTCGCCCAGGTACTGCACCAGGTTGAAGGTGAACGAGTCGTAGTTGTCGAGGACCAGCACCATGGTCAGAGTCCCGTGCGCGCCAGCTCGAGTGCCCGCACCATGGCCCGCGCCTTGTCCTTCGTCTCGTCGTATTCGGCCGTGGGGTTCGAGTCGGCGACGATGCCGGCGCCGGCCTGCACGTAGGCCTTGCCGCCTTCGAGCACGATGGTGCGGATGGCGATGCAGAAGTCGAGATTGCCGGCGAAGTCGAGGTAGCCGACCGCGCCCGCGTACACGCCGCGCGGCCCCGGTTCGAGATCGTTGATGATCTGCATGGCGCGCACCTTGGGCGCGCCCGACACGGTGCCAGCCGGGAAGCACGACGCCAGCGCGTCGAGGCGGTCGTTGCCCTCGGCGAGCTGCCCTTCGACCACCGACACCAGGTGCATCACGTGCGAGTACTTCTCGAGGCTCATGTAGCGCGGCACGCGCACGGTGCCGTAGGCGCTGACGCGGCCGATGTCGTTGCGGCCCAGATCCACCAGCATGACGTGTTCGGCGCGCTCCTTCTCGTTGCGCTTGAGCTCGTCGGCGAGCCGCTGATCCTCGTCCTCGGTCCGGCCGCGCGGACGCGTGCCAGCGATTGGATGAGTGACCACGTGGCGGCCCTCGACCCGCACCAGCATCTCGGGCGACGAGCCGACGATGCTGCGCGGGCCACTGCGCACGAAGAACATGTAGGGCGACGGGTTCACGTGGCGCAGGGCGCGATAGACCGTGAACGGGTCGGTCGCGATCTCGGCCTCGAAGCGCTGCGAAAGCACCACCTGATAGATGTCGCCCGCGGCGATGTGTTCCTTGGCCTTGCGTACGGCCGCCTCGTACTGCTCTTGCGTCTGGTTCGACGAGAGCACGAGTGGCCCATCCTCGCGGGTCTTGGGCACCGACAAGGGCCGTTCGAGTTCGCGCTCGACGAAGGCGATCTTGGCGCACGCGAACTGGTAGAGCGCCTTCAGGTCCTCGTCGCCCGTGATGCGCGCGTTGGCAATCACGAGAATGCGATGCTGCACGTGGTCGAAGGCCAGCACCGTGTCGAACATCATGAAGGCCGCGTCGTCGCCGGGCATCGTGCGGCCGTCGGCGCGGGCGGCCGTGGGCTCGAACCAGGCTGAGGCCTCGTAGCCCAGGAATCCGACTGCGCCCCCCGTGAAGCGCGGCAGGCCCGGCACGAACGGCGATTGAAACTCCGCCATCAGCGATCGCAGCGCGTCGGCGAAGGGCGTGTCGAGGGTGGCGGTCTCGCCCGAACGCTCGACGGTCACCGCGCCAGCCACGGAGCGGAGTACCAGGAACGGATCTTTGCCGAGGAACGAATAGCGCCCGACGTGCTCGCCGCCCTCAACGCTTTCGAGGAGGAAGGCGTAGTCGGCATGCTCGGCCACCTTCAGGAAGGCTGACACCGGAGTGAGCAGATCCGCGACGATCTCCTTGACGACCGGCACGAAATTGCCTCGCTTGGCGAGGTCGACGAATTCTTCGAACGTGGTCAGTGTCATAGGGAATTAGGGAAGCACGCCCGTCGCGGCCGCGAGGCGCGCGCGCGCGGCGTCGTGCATGAGCGAGGACGAGGGACGCTGGCCGGTCCACCACTCGAACTGAGCGGCGGCCTGGGCCACGAGCATGGGGAGCCCGCCGATGACGTCGGCGCCGAGGCTGCGGGCGCGCCGCAACAAGGCCGTCTCGGGCGGGTTGTAGACGAGGTCGTAGACGAGGCGTCCGGCGAGCGGACCGTCGAGATCGAGGGGCACATCGGCCACGTGCGGCGAGGTGCCGACCGGCGTGGCATTCACGAGCACGTCCCAGTCGCCGGCCGGCGGCCATTCGCCGGCCTCGACCCCACACGCTGCGGCCGTCTCGCGCGCGGCCTCGGTGCGGCGCGCGTGCAGGCGCACGGCTGCGCCGCTCGAGGACAGCGCGGCGGCCACGGCGCGCGCCGCCCCGCCGGCGCCGAGCACCGACACGCGCGCACCCCGCAGCGGGCGTCCGGCGAGCGGCGCCAGGAAGCCCGCGATGTCGGTGTTGCGACCCTCCCAGCGGTCGCCGGCGCGGCGCAGAGTGTTGACCGCGCCCAGTGGGCTGTCGCTGCCCGTCGCCGACGCGCGCGAGGCATCCAGTTTGTAGGGTGCGGTGACCGAGACGCCCTGCACCTTGAAGGCGCGGGCGAACTGCTCGAAGTCGGCGAAATCGGCAGCGGCCAGTGGCACGTAGACGGCGTCGATGTCGGCCGCGCGGAAGGCGGCGTTGTGCATGGCCGGCGAGAGCGAGTGATCGACCGGCTGTCCGACGAGGCCGTAGACCGCGGTGGTGGCGCTGATCATCTGGGCGTGGAACTCATCGCGCATCCGCGCCAGGGTGAGCTGCCCGGGAGCCACCCCATCGCCGGCGTAGGTCCAGGGCGACCCCATCTGGGCCGCGAGAATGCGGGAGGCCGCGCCGGTGGGCCCCATGCCGATGACGACCGCGCGGCCGTCGGCGGTGCGCGCCAGGTCGGCGAGGGCCACGACATCGGCGAGGCAATGGGTCAGGGCGGCGAGCTTCACCACCTCGGCGCCCGACGCGAGCAGCGCCCGCAGGCGGTCGGCGGCATCGGCCGGCACGCGCTCGAAGTCGTGAAACGACCGCACGATGCGCGCTCCGCGGCTGCGCGCCATCAAGCCCTCAGCGGCACCGAACTCGACGTCCACGTAGTCGGCGCCCAGGGTCCACGCCTGCTCGAGGAGGGCGATGCGGGTGGCCTCGTCGCCGTCGTAGCGGCCGCCCTGCCACGTGGGACGCACCGTCACAATCACCTTGCCGTTGCGGCCAAGCAAGGCGCCGGCCACGTCGAGATCGCGGATGCCGTCGAGCCGCAGTTCCACCAGGTCGGCCCCGAGGACCTCGTCCCGGCGGTGCCTCAACTCGGCCATCGAATCAGCCGTCACGGCGGCGCACAGCAATGTGGTGGTCATGAACGCAAAAACGCCCCTTCAACTGGACGTCGAAGAGGCGGGTGGTCGAGACGATCGCGATGGATGGTAACTACGCGAGACCGGGAGCCCCTGCTTCGTTGTGCCAATACCAATACCAGCGCGTGCTCGCGCTCGCGGCAGGCCAAACGGCGCCGGTGAAGCGGACGCTCGGACGGGTGCGGGGCAACATGTGGAACATGGCTCGACGGTGTGGGAACGTTAGCAAAGCGCCACAGCGCCTGTCAAACCGGTGTCCGACCGGGCCATGCGGGTTCGGGCACGCGACCGATCGGACGTGGAATGGGCGCGGGTCAGCAGTGCGCGTCGAACGCGGCCGTGAGGGCCTGCGCAATCAGTTCCGCGGGGCGGCCTTCGATGTCGCGGCGCTCGAGGATGAAGGCCACCTTGCCGTCCTTGAGCAGCGCAATGGCCGGCGACGAGGGCGGATACGGCGCGAGGTGCGCACGCGCCTGGGCCGTGGCCTCCACATCACCGCCGGCAAACACCGTGGTCAGGTGCGCCGGCTTCGCCGCGTGGCGCAGCGCCATGGCGACGCCGGGTCGCGCCTTGCCCGCGGCGCAGCCGCACACCGAGTTCACGACCAGCAGCGTGGTGCCCGGACGCGCCACGGCCTGATCGACGTCGGCCGGCGAATGCAGTTCCTCGAAGCCGAGCACGGTGAGCTCTTCGCGCATCGGGGCGATGAAATGTTCGGGGTAGCGCTGAACGATCATGATGGAATGCACTCCTTCATCACCACGCGGGGCCGCTGGACGCGTTCGGGCGTCCAAGACGGAGCGCGGTCGGTGATGACAGAATCGATCATAGCGCACGCGCGCCAAGCCCGGCGCGCCAGACCCTTCAGGATCATGGTTCCAGACCTCCGCATCCGCCGCGCCAACGACCAGCCCATCCGCCCAGGCGCCTACGTGCTCTATTGGATGGTGGCGGCCCGCCGAGCCCACGCCAACTACGCGCTCGATCGCGCGCTCGAACACGCGCGCACGCTCGGGCTGGGCGTGGTCGTGTTCGAGCCGCTGCGGGTGGCCTATCCGTGGGCCAGCACGCGGCTCCATCAGTTCGTGCTCGACGGCATGCGTGACAACCAGCAGGCCTTTGCCGTGCCAGGAGTGACCTACCTGCCGTATCTGGAGCCGGCGCCGGGCGCGGGGGCGGGCCTGCTCGAGGCGCTGGCCGCCGCGGCGGCGGTTGTCGTGACCGACGACTTCCCTTGCTTCTTCCTGCCGCGCATGGTGGCCGCCGCCGTGGCCCGCCTGCCCGTGGCGGTCGAGGCCGTGGACGGTAACGGGCTCATCCCGCTGCGCGCCACCGATCACGCGTATCCCACCGCGTATGCGTTCCGGCGCCACATCCAGACGTCGCTGCAGCCGCATCTATTCACGCGTCCCGTGCCCGAGCCCTTCGATGATCCGCTCAACACGCCGCAGCCCGCCCTGCCGGCGGGACTCGAACCACGGTGGCCTGACGCGTTCTCGTGGCTGGACCGCGGCGGCTCGCTCGCGTCCCTGCCGATTGACCAGGGCGTGGCGCCGGTGGCGCTTCGCGGCGGGGCGGTGGCCGGCCGCGCCAGGCTCGCGGCGTTCGTGGAGCAGCGACTCACCCGCTACGTCGACGGCCGCAACGACCCCGTCGATGACGTCACGAGCGGCCTCTCGCCGTATCTGCACTTCGGTCACGTGTCGGCGCACGAGGTGTTTCACCGCGTCATGCACAGTCAGGGCTGGCTCGGCCATCTACCACCCGGGGGCCGTGGCGCCCGCGAAGGCTGGTGGGGCGTGTCGCCAGCGGCCGAGTCGTTCCTCGACCAGCTCGTGACGTGGCGCGAGGTGGGCGTCAACATGTGCGCCCACCGCGCCGACCACGACCAGTATGTGTCGCTGCCGGCATGGGCCCAGGCCACGTTGGCGCGACATGCCGACGATCCGCGCGAGGCGGTCTACACGCGGGACGAGTTCGCCGGCGCCCGCACGCACGACCCGTTGTGGAACGCCGCGCAGCGACAGCTCACGCGCGAGGGCCGCATGCACAACTACCTGCGCATGCTCTGGGGCAAGAAGATCCTGCAGTGGTCGGCCACGCCCGAAGACGCGCTGCACACGATGATCGACCTCAACAACCGCTACGCCCTCGACGGCCGCGATCCGAACTCCTACAGCGGCATCTTCTGGACGCTCGGCCGTTACGACCGGCCCTGGGGCCCAGAGCGCGAGGTGTTCGGCACCATCCGCTACATGTCGTCGGAAAACACCGCCCGCAAGGTACGCGTGAAGGAGTACCTGGCCCGCTACGGCGACTCCCCCTCCCTCTTCTGAAAGGGGTCTGACCCCTATGGCATGGATCTCGCGCGTCGTGCGCGGGTGGTGCTGCTAAGATCGCCACCATGTCACGAATTGCCATGTGCTCAGTCGCGCTGCTGTTCCTGTTCTGCACCTCTGCCTTCGCGCAGGTCACGGCGTTCGTCGATGGCCGCATCATCGACGGCGCGGGCGGGGTGATCGATCGCGGCACGGTCGTGGTCCGCGACGGCGTGATTGGCGAGGCGGGTCCCACCGCGAGCGTGCGTGTCCCCGAAGGGGCCACGCGCATCGATGCGCGCGGCAAGACGCTGATGCCGGGCATCGTGAACGCGCACGGGCATCTCTCGGCCGTCGACGGACTGAAGTCGGGTCCCCAGTACTACACGCGCGATCATCTCGTGCGGCAGCTGCGCGCCTATGCGACCTACGGCATCACCACCGTGTTCTCGCTCGGCGACGACCAAGCGGACGCCTTCGCGCTGCGCGCCGAACAGGGCACGGAGCCGCCCGCCCGCGCCCGGGTCTACGTGGCCGGCCCCATCGTGTACACCGACACGGCCGAGGCCGCGCGCGTCGAGACCGACAAGGTCATCGCGCTGAAGCCCGACCTCGTGAAGATCCGCGTGGACGACAACCTCGGCACCGGCAAGAAGATGCCCGAGCCCGCCTGGCGCGCCACGCTCGAGCGCGCGACCGCGGCGAAGCTCACGCTCGCTGCCCACATCTTCTACCTCGCCGACGCAAAGGCACTCGCGCAGGCGGGCCCGGTCTTCATCGCCCACAGCGTGCGCGACTTGCCGGTGGACGACGGCTTCATCGCGGCCATGAAGGCCACCAACGCCTGCTACTCGCCCACACTGATGCGCGAGGTGTCGACGTTCGTCTACGACAGCACGCCGACGTGGGCCAACGATCCCTTCTTCCGGCGCGGCTACGGCGCCGACATCTCGGCCGAACTCGCCGACCCAGCCCGGCATGCGCGCATCAAGGCCAGCCCCGCCTGGGCGCAGGGCGAGAAGTACAAGGCCGGACTCGAGGTGGCGAAGCGCAATCTCAAGCGCATGTCCGACGCCGGCATCCGCATCGCCTTCGGGACAGACACCGGTCCGGCCGGGCGCTTCCAGGGCTTCTTCGAGCACCTGGAGCTCGAGATGATGGTGGCCTCGGGCCTCACGCCGATGCAGGCGATCGTGTCGGCCACCGGCAACGCCGCCGCCTGCTGGGGCAAGCAGGGACAGATTGGCACGATCGCGCGAGGCGCTGCCGCCGACCTGCTCGTGCTGAACGCCAACCCGCTCGACGCCATCACCAACACGCGCGCCATCGACGCGATCTACATCGGCGGTCGGCGTCTCGACACGCCGCGCTGAGCGCGCGCTGGCGGCGTCTCGCCAGCACCCGACGTCAACAGCCCGCAGGCCCAGCGTCCATTCCGGTCTTCGAGAATACCAACTGTGGGCAGCTTGGAATCGTGAAGACGACCGTTGATATTCCCGACGTGGAACTCGCTGACGCCATCAGGTTCACGCGCGCGCGCACGAAGCGCGAGGCGCTCGTGACGGCCATTACCGAATTCAACCATCGCCGCCGCATAGCGGAACTGGCGAAGCGGGCCGGGTCGTGCCCCGACATGATGACGGCCGACGAGCTGCGGCAAAAGTGCTGCGCGAGTTCGGTCGGAGTGTGGCCGCGGAGAGTCACGAGGCGTAGTTACTCGCGAGCCACGCTACGGCGCGCCTCCCGTTGCCTGATGGGACGACGCGTCCACGCTCCACTGCGTGTTGGCACGATGGCGTGAACTGGCTGGCGTAGACACCCTCCCTCGCTGGGCGCGCCTGTCCGTCGCCATTCAAATCACCGAGCAGACCGCATCAGACGTCGCGACGCCATCACGGGGCTGATCGTGGGAACCCCCGCAGCAATGGCTGTTGGATGCGCTGGCCCCGCAGACAAGACACCACCGGCGGCCGAGCGCGTGTCGCTCTCGCGGACAACATCTTCCTGGCCGGCGCGCCGATGATGGTCGGGTCGTCGGGGTTCGAGGGCTTCGTGCCGGACGAAGACACCACCGTGGCCACGCGGGTACTGGACGCCGGCGCGGAGATCCGGGGGAAGGCGGTGTGCGCGAACCGCACGACCCCACGCGCGTCACCGGCGGCTCCTTGTCGGGCTGTGCGGCGCTCGTGGCGTCGAAGGCCGTGGACCTGGCCATCGGTGGCGATCAGGGCGGATCCATTCGTGTGCCAGCCGCGTTCTGCGGCATCGTCGGACACAAACCCAGCTGGGGCCTGGTGCTCGACACGGGTGCCGTGCCTCTGGAGTACTCGATCGATCATCTGCGGCCCACGGCCCACACCGTGCGCGAGTGCGCGCGGCTCCTGGAAGTACGCGCCGGCCCCGACGGGATCGATACGCGCCAGTTCGCGGGGCTGGCGTCGCAGCCGTACGTGCGCCTGCTGGAAAAGGGGGCGCGCGGCCTGCGCGTGGCGGTGCTGGACGAGGGCGTCGGCGTGAGCGGTGCGGAGGCAGACGTGGAAGGCATGCGCCTCGGTCGCGGCTCGATTCCCGAGCACCGGGCCCCCGCCGTCAACGACTTCACGGCGCTCCTGGGTGTCTCCGCGATCGGACTACCGCCGCTCGTGGGCGCCGGCAGCCGCGGGCCGTACCTGCTCGCCCTGCACGACTGGGTGCGCTCGCGGCGGAGCGGCTTCGCGGCCGTGTCGCAGCCACTCAACCTCCCTCTCGGTCAGCTCTACGCCGCCGAAGCAGTCACTCGCTCTGGCGGGCACATGTACGCGAAAGCGCAGAACCTCGCGCGGGCCCTGAGGGCCGCCTACGACCGGGCCTTGGCTGACGTGGACCTGCAACAATCCCGTCAACACGAGCCAGTTCGACAACTCCGGTCACCCGGCCATCTCCGTGCCGTGCGGCGCGATCGATGGCCGGCCGGCCGGGTTGATGCTGGTCGGGGGCTTCGGGGAAGACGCGACGGTGCTGCGCGCGGCGCACGCCTTCGAGCAGGCCTGACCGAGCGCGTGCCCATGCCGCTCGAATCGCTGGCGGCGTTGCGGGCGCTGGTCCTGGCGGGCGCGGCAAGCGGTGGAGACCGTCGCCGTTGTTCGTGAGACGAGAGTCGCGGGTACAATACCCCGGTCACCATGAGTCGCCGCGATGAGCGAATGGCCGGCAGCGCGCGCCTGTTGCGCCAACCAGACGACGGGAGTTTCGACCGTGAGTTCTGGCGGTCCATTCCTCCGCATCGCCGCGTCGAGCTGATGTGGGACATGGTGCTTGAAGCGGGGGCCTGGAGGGGCGTGACCGATGGTGAACTCCGACTTCAGAGATCTGTTTGCCGCGTTGAACGAGGCCCAGGCTAACTACCTTGTCGTGGGCGCCCATGCGGTGGCCTTCTACGCGGAGCCGCGTTTCACGAAGGATCTCGATGTCTGGGTCGAGGCCTCGCCGCTCAATGCGCCGCGCATTCTGGCCGCCTTGCACTCCTTCGGCGCGCCGCTGGCGGGCGTCACCGAAGGCGACTTCGTCGTGTCGGGCGCGGTACTTCGAAGCGGCGTGGCCCAACCGGCTTTCAACCGCCTTTGGCGACCAGTCGATCTGGGTCATCGGCCGGGCGGAGTTGATGCAGAACAAGACGGCCGTGGCCCGGCCCCAGGACCTTCTCGATCTGGCGATGCTCGAGAAGCACGGCTGACGCAGCCGTCGGAAGGCGACCGCGCCTCAATACCCCCCACGCTGGCGGATTTCGGGCTGGCCAAGCAGGTCGTCGCGCGGCCCACCCCCGGAGCAGTTCCTGCGCGACGGCCAATAGGCCAGCCAGGGCCAGCCGACGGGTTCGTAGCCTTCGGGCTAGTCCAGGGCTAGTCCGTCGGGTCAATCCGCCTGCGGTCGACCAATCTTTGGGACGGTCGGCGGAGGCCTTCAGCACGATCAGGTCTTCCGCCGACCAGGTGCGCAGCGGAATGTCAGATCTACGTCCACCGTTTCGCGCGGCTCACCCCACCGCTGCACCGCCAGTCCGCCGATGAAGCAGAACCGCCAGGCGTGCCCGACGCACACGGCCTGCAATTCCGCTTGCCAGGTCTTGACCCATCGCCGTCCCTGCGGTTCAGGCGACCAGTTCGCGAGCGCCGAGGGTCGGGGTTCCACCTTGTAGTCCTACTCCGGTCTCGTGACTCGAAAACACGCATGCCGAGCAACGTCAGCACATGTGCGGCGAGGTCGCGATCGAACCAGGTGTTGAGGGCCACCTTCACGCCGCGCGCGCGACCGGCAGCGATCAGCGCGGGCCGCCCGTGGCACAACCTGGGCACGCACCCGTGTCCAGGTCGAGATCGCAGGCGGGAGCGGGATAGCCGCAGCGCCCGCACCCGGCCACAGGCAGAACGGCCCCGGCGGGCACGCCGTAACGCTCAAGCAACACGTGCGCCAGGCGCGCCACGAGCGTGGTGCACTCGGCCGGAGTGAACGGCGCCTTGCCCTGGGACCACGTGAACCGGTCGCTGAAGCGAGGAAAGAAGGGCGATTCACCCCACGCCCACGACGGGTCGGTCGACTCCGGGCTGCGCCCGACGAGATGCTGATGCAGCACCCGATGCGCTGATCCCACCTTCGGCCCAGCGGGAGGCGCCTCCGCGTTGAGGGCCCAGTTGCCAGCATCCCAGTAGTTCACGCAACCATTGCGAAGCTGCGGCAAGGTGTCGAGCATGACCGCGGCCGTGGCCGCCACGAGCAGGTTCCACTGCGTCAGCTCGGCCGCGTCGAGCGCCGTGCGGTCCCACACGCGGCGCGGCGGATAGACCACGAGCTGGCCGCCATCGCGCCGGTCGATCATGATCGTGGGCGGATCGGGCAGCGTGACCGATCCGCCCATGCCGCGAAAGAGCACATGTGACATCGCGCTACCGCGTGCGCCCGGGTCCATAGAGCGGACGGCCCGCGCGGGTGCCGGTCACCCCCGCAGGCGTGACGGCGACGGCGCCATTCACGATCACGTAGTCGATGCCGCGCGCGTACTGGTGCGGCTTCTCGTAGGTGGCCGGATCACCGACGGTGGCCGGATCGAACACGACGAGGTCGGCGTAGGCCCCCTCGCGCACCACGCCGCGGTCGCGAATCGTGAACTGCTCGGCGGCCAGGCCGGTCATGCGCCGCACCCCTTCTTCGAGCGTCATCACGCGCTCCTCGCGCACGTACTTGCCGAGCACGCGCGGAAACGTGCCGTAGGCCCGCGGATGCGGTTGGCCTTGCGCGAGCGGACCCTCCGTGCGGATCGCCGCCGAGTCGGTGCCAATCGTGACGAACGGCGCGGCGAGTCCGGTGCGCACGTCGTCGTCGCTCATCATGTGGAACAGCGCTCCGGCGCGTCCCTTGGTAGCGGTGATGATGTCGAAGAGCACGGTCCACGAATCGGTCTTCCGCGCCGCCGCGATCTCGCTGAGCCGCTTGCCCACCACCGTCTGGTCGTAGTCGGCGGGCACCGACGCCACCTGCACGCCCTCGAAGGTGGCCGCCTCGAGCAGGTTCTCCCAGCCGTCGGTGGTCGTCTCCACTTCCTTCTGAATGCGCGCCCGCTGCGCGGGATCCGTCAACCGCGCGAGCATCGGGTCGGTGCCGCCCTCCTGGGCCCAGAGCGGCAGCACGGCGGCGAGGCGCGTGCCGCCGGCGGCGTAGGGATACATCGTGGCCGACACCTTCTGTCCCGCGGCGGCCGCGGCGGCAATCTTCTTCAACGCTTCACCCATGCGGCCCCAATTCGCGCGCGCGCCCACCTTCAAGTGGAAGATCACGACCGGCAGCGCCCCTTCCTTGCCGATGCGCAGCGCTTCGTCGAGCGCGTCGAACAGGTTGAAGCTCTCGCCGCGGATGTGCGTCACGTAGATGCCGCGCTGCTTCCCCGCCACCCTCGCCAGTGCGACCAGTTCCTCGGTTGAGGCAAACGAGCCTGGCACGTAGATGAGCGCGCTCGACAGACCGAAGGCACCGTCGGCCATGGCCTTCGCCACCATCGCTTCCATCCGCGCCAGTTCCTCTGCCGTGGGTGGCCGGTTGGCCATGCCGATCACGTCGTTGCGCACGAGCGTGGCCGGAATGAGCGTGCCCAGGTTGATGGCGATGCCGCGCGTCGTGAGACGCGTGAAGTACTCGTCGAAGGACGTCCAGTCCACGAACAGGCCGGCACGCGTGAGGGCCTCGGGGCTGGCCGTCTTTGCCGACCAGAATGCCGGCGAATCCCCTTCGCCGATGATCTCGCTCGTGATGCCCTGGCGCAGGTGGCTCTCGCCGTTGCCGTCGATGAGCAGCGTGGCGCCCGACTGGCCCTGCACATCGATGAACCCGGGGCTCACGATGCGTCCAGTGGCGTCGATCACGGTGGTGGCCGTGGCCGCCGACAGGTCGCCGAGGGCCACGATGCGGTCGCCGTTCACGCCGACGTCGGCTCGGGCGCGCGGTGAGCCGCGGCCGTCGATCACCTCGCCGCCCTTCACGAGCACATCGAAGGTCGGCGCCGACGAACCGCACGAGGCCGCGCTCACGAGGGCCGCCATCATCACGGAGACGTTCCATCTGTTGCCGCGTCGTTGCCTCATCTCACTCCGCTCCGCGGCGCGCTCGGCGCGCCTCGCTATACTGGCCGGCATAGGACCCGCCTTTGCCCACCACGTTCACGCCCACGGCCAGCCGTCGTCCCGGCGTCACCGGTCTCTTCACCGACCAAGAGTATGCCCGCCAGCGCGCGTTCTTCACAACGCGCGTGACGCCCACGCCGCTCGTGTCATTGCCCGGCCTGGCCGCGCGGCTGGGCCTCGGCGCGCTCTGGGTCAAGGACGAGACGCGGCGCTTCGACCTGCCGGCGTTCAAGAGCCTCGGCGTGGAGTTCGCGGTGCACGAGCTGGCGGCCAGCGGCGCGCTGGCCGGCGTGACTACACTCGTGTGCGCCAGCGCCGGCAATCACGGCCGCGCCGTGGCCCGGGCCGCGCGGCACGCGGGCTTCGGCGCGCGCGTGTACCTCGACCGCGACGTGTCGCCGGCGCGGGTGGACGCGATCCGCTCGGAGCAGGCCGAGGTCGTGCGCGTCGACGGCACCTACGACGACGCCGTGCGCCTCGCGGCTGACGACGCGGCGCGCACCGGCGCGCTGGTCGTCTCCGATACCTCGTGGCCGGGCTACGAGCAGATCCCGCGCGACATCATGCTGGGCTATACGCGCGTGATGGACGAAGCCGCCGCGGCATGGGCCGGCGACGGCCCACCCGACCTGATGATCGTGCAGGCCGGCGTGGGCGGCCTGCTGGCCGCCGTGGCAAGCTGGTCGGCGCGGCATTTGGGCGACAGGCGTCCCGCGCTCGTGGCCGTGGAGCCGTCACTGGCGGCCTGCGTGCAGGCCTCCGCCCGCACCGGTGCCCCGGCCGTGGTCGTCGGTCCGCTCACCACGATGATGGCGGGCCTGCGCTGCGGCGAGGTGTCGCCGTTGGCCTTCGAGGCGCTGACCGACCTGGTCGACGGCTTCATCGCCGTGGAGGATGACTGGTGCCGCGCGGCCATGCGCCGCTTCGCTCACCCCGAGCCTTCTGACCCCGCCATGGTCGTCGGCACGTCCGGCGCCGCCGGGCTCGCCGCGCTGCTGTCGGCCGCCGATTCTGCAGCGACGAAGGCGCTCCTCGATGCCTGTGCGCCCAGCTCAGGCCGCCGCGTGCTGGTGATTGCCACCGAGGGCCTCACCGAACCGGATCTCTGGCGCGACGTCACGGGACTCGCCCCGCCCGCGTGAAAGCGCCGTCCCACCGGGGGTCGCCGCGTCCCAGTTCCGGACAACGCTGCGTCGGCGGGGTAGGAACTTCCAGGCGAAAAGCCTCGTTGTATCAATCAGTTCGCGCAGAATGAGCCGTGGCACGGCGTTTGAGTAAGGGACAGTCATTGGCGCGTTGTCGGATTGCGATGCGCACCATCCTTTTGCCAGGTTCGGCCGTCTAAGGAGCGATTCGAGTTCATGGACATCCAGCGTCCCGCATCGGTAGCGCGCCAGAAGAAAGTCCGCCGCATTTGGATGGGCGTCGCGGCCCTTCTCGTCGTGGCCGGCGTCTCGCTCGCACTCTCGCGGCTCGAGCCGGCGGCGCCCACCGTGGAACGGGCCACCGTGTGGGTCGACACGGTGAAACGCGGCTCGATGCTGCGCCAGGTACGCGGCCTCGGCACGCTCGTGCCGGTCGACGAGGCGCGGCGCTGGCTGCCCTCGGCCACGCAGGGCCGCGTCGAACGCATCATCCTGCGCCCCGGCGCGCAGGTCACGCCCGACACCGTCATCCTCGAACTGGCCGACCCGCAATTGCAGCAGCAGTTGATGGAAGCCGAAACGCAGCTGCGCGCCTCGGAAGCCGACCTCGCGAGCCTGCGGGCACGGCTCGATACCGAGCGGCTCAATCAGCGCTCCATCGCCGCCACCGTGGAAGCCGATTTCGAACAAGCGCGGCTCGAGCGCGAGGTGAACGAAGACCTGGCCAAGGACGGCCTGGTCTCGAAGCTGATCCTCAAGCAGTCCGCGGTGCGCTCCGAGTCGCTGCGCACCCGGTCGCAGCTCGAGAAGGAACGCGTCAGCGTGTCGGAAGAAAGCGTGCGCGCGCAACTGCTCGCCCAGCAGGCGCGCGTCGAACAGCTCCGCACGCTCTTTACGCTGCGCCGCCAGCAGGTAGATCAATTGCGCGTACGCGCCGGCATGAGCGGCGTGCTGGAACAAGTGCCGGTCGACGTGGGCCAGCAAGTGGCGCCCGGCACCAACGTGGCGCGCGTGGCCGACCCGACCCGGCTCAAGGCCGAGCTGCGCATCGCCGAAACGCAGGCGCGCGACCTCACCATCGGCCAGCTTGCGCAGGTCGACACCCGCAACGGCATCATCGCCGGCAAGGTGGCACGCATCGATCCAGCCGCCCAGAACGGCACCGTCACGGTCGACATCACGCTCGAGGGCGAGCTGCCGCGCGGCGCCCGGCCCGACCTGTCGGTCGACGGCACCGTGGAGCTCGAGCGGCTCGACAACGTCTTGTATGTGGGACGGCCCGCGTTCGGCCAGGAGAACAGCGCCGTTGGTCTGTTCCTCGTCAGCGCCACCACGGGCGAGGCCGATCGCGTGCAGGTGCAACTCGGGCGCAGCTCGGTGAACACGATTGAGATCAAGACGGGCGCCAAGGAAGGCGACCAGTTGGTGCTGTCGGACATGTCCGCCTGGGACGCGTTCGGCCGCGTGCGTTTGCGATAGGCAGCAAGCCCCGAGCCCCGCGACCCGGGACCCGGTATTCCCAAGGAGAAACGATGTCCGAGCCCGCTCATTCCCTCATTCGGCTCGACGGAATCAAGAAGGTGTTCTTGACCGACGAGGTGGAAACCCATGCGCTCTCCGGTATCCATATGGATATCAAGCAGGGCGAATACGTGGCCATCTCGGGGCCGTCCGGGTGCGGCAAGTCGACGCTGCTGGCGATTCTCGGCTTGCTCGACACGCCGAGCGACGGCAAGTACTGGCTGAACGGCCAGGAGGTGGCCGACCTGCCGATGTCGCAGCGCGCCCGGGTCCGCAACCGCGAGATCGGGTTCATCTTCCAGAGCTTCAACCTGATCGGCGACCTCACGGTCTTCGAGAACGTGGAGCTGCCGCTCATCTACCGCGGCATGAAGTCGGCCGAGCGCCGCGAGCGGGCCAACGCCGCGCTCGACCGCGTGGGCATGGCCCACCGCGCCAAGCACCTGCCCTCGCAGCTCTCGGGCGGCCAGCAGCAGCGCGTCGCGGTGGCCCGCGCCGTGGGCGGACAGCCGTCAATCCTGCTGGCCGACGAGCCGACCGGCAACCTCGACTCGAAAAACGGCGAGGCGGTGATGGACCTGATGCGTGAGCTGCACCGCGGCGGCGCGACGATCTGCATGGTCACCCACGACCCTCGCTACGCCGCGCACGCCGATCGCGAAGTGCACCTGTTCGACGGACGAGTCGTGGAAGACAACGTCGCCACGCTGGCCTGATCCACCACACGCCTGTCACGAATCACCGCGCCGCACCCCGACACCTCACATCCGAGTTCCGCCCATGATCCGCCTGTCCGCCATCGAGAAGTCCTACCGCCACGGCCTCAGCCAGACGTTCGTGCTGCGCCGCATCTCAGCCGACATCGCCCAGGGCGACTTCGTGTCGATCATGGGCCCATCGGGGGCCGGCAAGAGCACGCTGCTCCACATCCTCGGCATGCACGACTCGGCCTGGAGCGGCGAGTACTGGCTGCACGACCAGCCGGTGCATGCGCTCGCGCAGAAGGACCGGTTGCGGCTGCAGAAGGCGCACATCGGCTTCGTGTTCCAGAGCTACCACCTGCTCGACAACCTCACCGTCTACGAGAACATCGACCTGCCGCTGTCATACCGTGACGTGAAACGCGGCGAACGCCAGGCTATGGTCGGCGACATCCTCGACCGCTTCAACATCGTCGGCAAGAAAGACCTCTACCCGAATCAGCTCTCGGGCGGACAGCAGCAGCTCGTCGCCATCGCGCGCGCGGTCGTGGCCAACCCGTCGATCATCCTGGCCGATGAACCCACCGGCAACCTGCACTCCGACCAGGGCCGCGAGATCATGGAGCTCTTCGCCAAGCTCAACGCGCAAGGCACGACCGTCGTGCAGGTGACCCACTCCGACGTGAATGCGGCCTACGGCACGCGCGTGATCCAGTTGAAGGACGGCTGGGTGGTTGATGCCGCCTGACCTGCCGTCGCGGGTCCTCATCGCCGACGATCAGGCCGACGTGCTCGAGGCCCTGCGCCTCCTGCTCAAGCCAGACGGCTACGTGATCGACACAGCGTCGTCGCCGGCCCAGGTGGCCAGGGCGATCGAGCTCAAGGACTACGACGTCGTGCTCATCGATCTGAACTACTCGCGCGACACCACCTCGGGCGACGAGGGCCTCGACCTGCTCAGCCGAATCCGCCTGGCCGACGAGTCGCTGCCGGTGGTGGTGATGACGGCGTGGGGCTCGGTGGACGTCGCCGTGGAGGCGATGCGCCGCGGCGCTCGCGACTTCGTGCAGAAGCCGTGGGACAACGACCGGCTGCTCACCATCGTGCGCACACAGACTTCTCTCGGCCGCGCCATCCGCCTGGGCCGGCGTCTGCTGCTGGCCAACCAGGCGCTGGTGGCCGACGGCCGCTCGCCGCTACTTGCAGAGTCGCCGGCCATGCGGCCGGTGCTCGACGTGATTGCGCGCGTCGGCCCGTCGGATGCCAACGTGCTCATCAGCGGCGAGAACGGCACGGGCAAGAGCCTCGTGGCGCAGGCGCTGCACGCCGTGTCGCCGCGCGCGCCGCGCCCGATGGTTACCGTGAACGCCGGCGGCATGGCCGAGGGCGTCTTCGAGAGCGAACTCTTCGGCCACGTGCGCGGCGCGTTCACCGACGCCAAGGCCGATCGCATCGGCCGCTTCGAGCTGGCCGACGGCAGCACGCTCTTCCTGGACGAGATCGCGAACGTGCCGTCGAGCCAGCAGGCGAAGCTGCTGCGAGTCATCGAGTCGGGCGAGTTCGAACGGGTCGGGTCATCGAAGACGCGCAAGGTCGACGTGCGCATCGTGTCGGCCACCAACGCCGACTTGACGGCGGAGATCGAGGCCGGCCGCTTCCGCCAGGATCTGCTCTTCCGCCTCAACACGATCGATCTCCATCTACCGCCGCTCCGGGATCGCCGCGAAGACATCCCGCTGCTCGCCCAGCACTTCCTGCACCTCCACACCCAGCGCTACCGCAAGACCATCAGCGGCTTCGACCCCGCGGCGCTGCAACTGCTCCTCGACCATCGCTGGCCCGGCAACGTGCGCGAGTTAGACCACGCCATCGAGCGGGCGGTGCTGATGGCGCAGGGCTCGGTGGTGCGGGCGTCCGATCTGGGTCTGCGCGTCGAGGGCGTGCCGAGCGGCCGGCTCGAAGACATGAGCCTCGAAGACGTCGAAGCCTTCCTCATCAAGAAGGCCATGGCGCGGCACGGGAATGTGAGCCACGCTGCGCGCGCCCTCGGCCTGTCGCGTAGCGCGCTTTACCGACGCCTCGAGCGCTATAAGCTGTAGCGAGTGACGCGCCTTCGCTTCGATCAGCACGCCGTCGCGCTCGCGCTCGCCGCCGCCGGGCCGCCCCTCGCCGCGGCGCTGCTGCTGCTCTGGACCGGCGACTATTCAGCCAAGGTGCGCTGGACCGCGGCAGCGGTGCTCGCGGTCACGACGGCGGGTGCGGTGGCGGCCTTGCGCACGCACATCGTCGCGCCGCTGCAGACCCTCGCCAACCTGGTCGCGGCGCTGCGCGAGGACGACTTCTCGATCCGCGGGCGCAGCGCGTCGGCCGGCGATCCGCTCGGCGACGTGATGACCGAGGTGAACGCCCTGGCCGAGACGCTGCACGAGCAGCGGCTGGGCGCGGTCGAGGCCACGGCGCTGCTGCGCACGGTGATGGAACAGATCGACGTGGCGGTCTTCGCGTTCGACCCCGAGCGGCGTCTGCGCCTGGTGAACCGCACCGGCGAGCGCCTGCTCGCCCGGCCGGCCGAGCAGCTCCTCGGACATACCGCCGACACGCTGGCCATCGACGCCTGGTTCGGCGAGGCGCCGCGCGTCGTCGACCTCGACCTGCCCGGCGGCACCGGCCGCTGGGAGGTGCGCCGCACCACGTTCCGCCTGGGCGGACAGCGCCACGATCTGCTGGTCGTAGCCGACGTGAGCCGGCCGCTCCGCGAAGAGGAACGCCAGGCATGGCAGCGACTGATTCGGGTGATCGGGCACGAGCTCGGCAACTCGCTCGGCCCGATCAAGTCGCTGGCCGGATCGCTCGACGCGCTGTTACAGCGTGATCCGGCGCCGCTCGATCTGACCGACGACCTGCGGCGCGGTCTGCAGGTGATCGGCTCGCGCGCCGATGCGCTCGGCCGTTTCACGGCCGCCTACGCACGCCTCGCCAAGCTGCCGTCGCCGCGAAAGACCGCGGTCGTGCTGAAGCCGCTCGTGCAGCGCGTGGCCGGACTCGAGACGCGCGTGCCGGTGGCTGTGAAACCCGGCCCCGACCTGACCGTGGACGCCGATGGCGATCAGCTCGAGCAACTGCTCATCAACCTGCTGCGCAACGGCGCCGAGGCCACCCTCGAGCACGGCGGCCGCGGCGTGGTGGTGGGCTGGCACCGGTCGGCGCGCGGCCTCGACCTGTGGGTGGACGACGACGGCCCTGGTCCGCCCAAGACAGCCAATCTGTTCGTGCCGTTCTTCACGACCAAGGCGGGCGGCTCGGGTATCGGCCTGGTGCTGTGCCGCCAGATCGCCGAGGCGCACGGCGGCACCCTCACGCTCGATCCCGGGCCCGAGGGCGCAGGCTGTCGCGCCATGCTGACGATGCCGATATGACGGAGGCGCGGTGCCGCGCTCGAAATGCCGTCCACCTCCGCCGCCTGGACCTGCCCGCGTTGCGACCGGCGCGTGCCGTCACATGTCGATCTGTGTCGATGCGGGGCGCCCCGCCGCGCGTCGGTGCCGCCTGAGGCGACCGACGCCGAGCCGGGTTCGGCGTGGTCGGCCACCTGGGCGCTGCTCTTTCCCGTGGTGCTGGCCACCATCGGCGCCGCATATCTGTGGCAGTCCCGCACGCCGCCGCCCCCACCCTCCACGCCGCTCGTCATCGATGAGGCGAGACCGGCGGGTCCCGCTGTGCTCCCTCGGGATCCGTCCCCCACGACGGGCGCCGTGCCGCCGCCCCAGGTCGTGTCCCCCGCGGAGCGGCCGATGACACCGGCCGCCACGCCTCTCTCACCCTTGCCCACCGCCGACACCCGAGCCTCGATCGAAGACGTGGTGGCGCGGGCCACGACCGCCGTGGTCATGGTGGAAACCGCGGACAGCCGCGGCACCGGGTTCTTCGTGTCAGCCGACACGCTCATCACCAACGACCACGTGGTCGGACGCGCGGCGTCGGTCACGGTGCGGCTGTACGACGGCTCCACCCGCACAGCGCGCGTGGAACGCACCGCCCCCGAAGTGGATCTCGCCGTGCTGCGGGTCTCGGGTCTCACCGTAGCTCCGCAGGTGCTGGCGCTGAAGAGCGCCGATCACGTGCGGCCCGGCCAGGAGGTGATCGCCATTGGCTCGGCCTTCGGGCTGCAGAGCACGGTCACTCGCGGCATCGTCAGCGCGCGGCGGCTGGCCGGAGCAGTGCTGCTGTTGCAGACCGATGCCGCCATCAACCCGGGCAACAGCGGCGGCCCGCTGCTCGACCGCGACGGCACCGTCGTGGGCGTGACCACACTCAAGATGGGCAGCAGCGCCGAGGGGCTCGGGTTTGCCGTGGCCGCCGACCACGTGCGCGCGCTGCTCGACGGCCGCGCCGTGACGGCACCGCCAGGCGCGTCCTTGGCGGCGCCGTCCGCCTCGAGGCAGGCGCCGCTCGCCCCGAGCGTGCCGGCCTTCACGAACGACACGAGTGCCGACGGACAGCGCACGCGTGGCGAGGCGACCTACGGGCGCGAGGTCGCCCGCCTCGCGCAACAGGCCGCCCAGATCGACACGCAGTGGGCACGCTTCGAGAGCACGTGCGCACCACAACCGGCGCGTGAGGGCGACCGCCCCTGGTTCGCGATTGCTGGACGCGAGATCGCCTTCCGCAGCCGCGATGGCAATTGCCCCTTCTGGCTGGCCGATATGCAGCGCATGAGTCAGGATTTCGCGGCCGCGATGCTGCAGACGAGCGCCGCCGCGCGCCGGGCCGGAGTCTATCCCGGCACCCTGCGCGATCTACGTCGTCAACATCGCCTCGACTGGTCGGGCTTCGAGCGGTAGCGCCGCCCGTCAGACCGGAATGACGCGCCCTTCGGCCGCGCGCCGCAGCCGGTCCCACACCGCCGCGCCGAGCCCGTGCCGCGCCGGCCCCGACGCGATGATCACGTCGACGCGTTCGCCGTCGAGCATCCGCAGTGCCCCGAACAGCACGCGCGCCGCGGCCGCCGGGTCGTGACGCGGCCCCAAGCTCGCCACCACCACGCGTCCTCGCGCGGCCGCCGCCGCCACCTCGGGTGCCAGCGCCATCAGGTCGTCCTCCGGTGCAAGCACGCCAACCCGAGAGCCTCGCCCAACGTGTGCGCGGGCGTCGCTAGCCAGGCGCGCCACCACCGCCGCCGGCGTTCCCGCGTAGACCGTGAGCCGCGCGTCGGGCGCGTAGTGTCGCAGCAGCTGCCCCGGCGCGACCTGCGCCTCGTGCACGTCGGTCACGGTGTCGGCGACGCGCACATCCGGCACCACCTCGGCCAGCACGTCGAACGGCACGCCGCCAGCGCGGCGCACGACCGGCGGTGAGACCGTACAATCGACGATCGTCGACTCGACGCCGATGTCGGTCGGACCGGCATCGATGACCAGATCCACCAGGCCGTCGAGGTCCTTCAGCACGTGCGCGGCGGTGGTCGGGCTGGGCCGCGAGAAGCGGTTCGCACTGGGCGCCGCCACCGGTACGCCGGCCGCTACCAGCAACGCGCGCGCCACCGGATGCGCCGGCACGCGCACCGCCACGCTGTCGAGGCCAGCGGTCACGATCCCAGGCACCTCGGGCCGCTTGTGCAGCACGAGCGTGAGCGGACCCGGCCAGAAGCGGGCGGCCAGTGCGTGCGCGGTGGCCGGCACGTCATGCGCCAGCGCTGCCAGCGCCGCCGCATCAGCCACGTGCACAATCAGGGGATCGGTCGACGGCCGGCCCTTGGCGGCAAAGATGCCCGCGACCGCAACGGCGTCGAACGCGTGGGCGCCGAGTCCGTAGACCGTCTCGGTCGGGAACACGACGAGCTCGCCCGCGCGCAACCGCCTCGCCGCGTCCGCGATGAC
>Ga0105046_10002048_pt1 | contig 31658 bp, 17 predicted proteins | sample MAT03_FD_78385 | JGI IMG/M metagenome (GOLD analysis project Ga0105046, IMG submission 78385) | Freshwater microbial communities from Lake Fryxell liftoff mats and glacier meltwater in Antarctica - MAT-03 (megahit assembly) | ecosystem: Environmental > Aquatic > Freshwater > Ice > Liftoff...
AAAATCAGCGGCACGCGAGTCGAGCGGTCCCACAGCGTGTTCTTGCCGGTGATCTCTTTTTCACCGAGGTGCCAGCCGTGGTCGCTCCACAGCACGATGACCGTGGTGTCCCGCTGCCCGGTCTCGTCCAGTGTTTGAATGAGTCGACCGACTTGGCTGTCGACGAAACTGGTGCAGGCGAGGTACGACCGCACGATGTTTCGCCACTGGTCGTGCTGCTTGAGCCACTTGAGCCGCACCTCGGGCAGCTGCCAGTGTAAGTACCAGCTGGAGCGCGGCGTGTCGGCTCGGTCGCGGAGTTGGACAAGGGGGAGGACGCTGTCGTTATCGGGGTAGAGATCGAACCATTTCTGGGTGGCGTAGCACGGGACATGCGGGAGGAAGTAGCCGACGCCGAGGAAGTACGGTTGGTTTCCCTCACCGGTGGGGCGGACATGCCTGTCTGCCTGGGCCTCTTGCATGCGCTCGATGGCCCAGTCAGTGATCTGCGTATCGCCCTTGGTCGAGTCATCGTTGTCGAGCGGCCAGACGCCCCAGTCGACGAGCGGGTGCTGGCCCGGCGTCGTGGGGGTCAGCCGCTGCGGCGGTCTCGGTCCGAACCCACCGGCTGGCCCCCACTCGTCGAACTCCGCCGGGAGTTTGGAGTTCGGCGGGTTGCTGCGGGCCGAGTGGTACAGCTTTCCGGTGCTCAGCGTCCGATACCCGTGCTTCGCGAAATACTGCGGCAGGGCCACACGATCGCGAAACTCCGGGACGTTCCGAAACCACGGCTCCAACCCATGAATGCCAGTCGTCGAGGGGCGCAGGCTCAGCATCAAGCTGGTGCGCGACGGGTTGCACAGCGGAGCTTGGCAATGGGCATTCGTGAAGAGCGTTCCGCGCGCCGCGAGTGCGTTGATCTGTGGCGTCTGTACCAGCGGGTGCCCGCCCAGACAGCCGATCCAGTCGTTCTGGTCATCGATGGCGATGAACAGCACGTTGGGGCGGCGAAGTTTTTCCTCTGCTGGCAATGCAGCGAGGGGGATTCCTACGCCAAGAACAATGAAGCTGACAAACCATCGCATCGTCACTTCCTCGAAACGAGTTTCGTACGAGGGGAGTGTTTCCCGCGTGGGCTGGCCTGTCAATGAGCGTCAGGTAATCTCGCGAGAAGCGAATACCCGTCGCAGAATCCATCACCGTGCGTCTAGCGGCCCAGTGGCGTTGTGGAACGTCAGTCTTGGATTCCCCCATCAGTGGAAGAGACACAAGGAATCTTCGGGCAGACTGAAGTTGATGGCGGCGACAGGGGGAGAGGGTTGGAACACGAATCTTCACGAATGGAAGTGTGAGATCGGAATATGAAGGCCGAACTTTGAACGGAACGGACGTAGGCGTTCGCTCGACACACAGTCTGTTCACTGTTCCGTGAAGTACTTTAGTTCTTCGGAGCCACCAGAGCGGGGATGCTCAATAGGGCGGGTGATTGCGGAACCGGGACTGATGATCCCTGGGACTCCGGCGGAGAGGCTGAGTCAGTCGACTGGCGAACGCAAATCACGACCACGACTTCATGGATGTTTTTCCCCGTCGACTTCCCGGCCAGGATTGAGCTGATTCGTTTGGCTCGACTCACCGCTTCGGAAGGTGACCGTTCGCTTTCGAAATATAAGCCGCCGAGTACGATGCAACTCCCCGGTGGGACCTGCAAGCTGGCCATCGACTCTGCGGAAATCGACTTCGATGGTTCCGAAGCATTCGAATCGCCGACATCGAGCCGAATCGTACCGTTGTCTTCCAGAGTCGGCCTGAGTGCGAGCTGGAATCCGCCTTGCAGGAAATCGACTGTATCGCTCTCGTCAGCGTCCCGAGTCAGGTGCCGACGAAACCCTTGTTGCTCGGTCAGTCCGATTTCCGCCAGCTGTCGATTGACGACCGGCACGGGGGCCATGGCCGTGACCAACGCCTCGGAGGATTGTTGCAGGCGGGCGACGATCTGATCGTGGCTCATTGGAGAGACGCCGCAGCTGACACCATCGACCAACTCGAACCAGCCCTCGGTGGCATGGCCGACGGGGACATCGGTGGGGGCGTGAACCTGGCCGCATTTGGAGCAGGGGCCTCGTCCGGAGACGACAAGGGACTGATGCAGGGTGCCGCGTGTCGCATCCGGAACAGCGCGGGTCTCGATGATTGTCGCTTCAATTTCGAACCGCGGTTGTGGTTTGGGCAATGCCGGTAAGTGTTCGGGTCCCGTGTAGATCCGGGGAGCGTGTATGACGACCTCGGGATGGGACTTTGACACCAGAGAACCCGCAGGAGAGGGCGGACTCGTCACGGGAACGCGGGTCTCTTTCTGGAGAGATGCCTGTTGAGCGGGCCGATTCACGGCGGGCGGAACGAAGCTGTTCACGATTCGTGTTCGGTTCGATTGCGTCCCCCGAGACGGCAACCCGGGTTGAATCAAGATTCCAGTCGCTTGGTCAAAGGTCGAGCCATCGTAGGTCTCCGTGGCCAAGTCGAGCGTGATTGGTGAGGAGAGCTTCTGGCGGGCCTCAAGTTCGGCGTTCGGGTCTCCAAAGTCGTCGGTGGTCGCAGACGTGGAGAGCGTCTCAATGATGGCGAGCTCCCCGGCCTGGCGAATCTGCCAGCCATGTACCTTCAAGACTTGTGTGAGAGCCTGGCGGAGATCGACTCCGGACCAACGGTAAGTCACGGTGCCCTGCAGTCCGGGGGCGCTGATCAGGTTCCAACCCGCAGCTGGCCCGAGCTTCGCCAAGAATTCCTGGAGCGTGGCTTCATCGGCATCGACATCGAAGCGCCCCGGAACACCAGTCGTTTCCACGATTCGAACGCGAGTCAGGCACGACACGGGTTGGATGCCCGTCCGGGTGGAGGAACCAACGTCAGTGGGAGAGATTAAGGCCACCGATTCTGACGCGGCGAGAGCTTCCTGCCGCTGGGGCGAGTTCGGGGATTCGGTGAGATTCGCTGCCGTCGGAGCGGTCTGGGTCTGCTCGTCTGATCTCGATCGAGACAGTGGAAATTGGGAGACTTGCAGTCGCTCGCGTTTCAGCTGATCGACCTCGCGCTGTAACTCTTCGACCATGCGTGTGGACTGGTGGGTCGTGAGCAATTGCTCGGCATGACGAATCTCGGCAAGTTGGCCTTCGAGCTGGGTCCGTACGAGTTCGCTGACTTGGCCCTTGAGCTGGACAATCTCGGTTTCGATTCTGGTGGCGGTTTCGCTGTTCTGGTGTGGGACTTTTGGTGCGGTGACAGCGGAGGATGTCAGCGAGACGGATGGAGGAGCTGTGGCCAATGGCTCCTCAATCGCGAGCGTCTGATTGTCGCCGGTGGAAGTGGATTGCGGGGCAAATGGATGTTTCTCATGAGCGTCATTGACCACCTGACCGGGTTCGAGTGGATCAATAGCAGCGTATTCCAGCGGCTCCGGAACCAGCTTTTGGGAGTTCTCATTGAGGAGGCCCTGGACTTCCCCCTCCATGGCAACTTCGATTGGATCCCTGAAACTTGAAGTCGGCACCGCTCCCGCGTCTTCCGCTGAGGGAGGACTGTCCGGCGGAGAGATCGCGACCGTTGAAATCCCCGATGAGGGAACTCCCATTAGGGAAATCGCTGCGACAAGGCACAACATGACAGCGATGGTCAGTCCACCGATCGCGATTCGAAATGCCGGATTCCGCCTGACCACAGTCGTTTCACTCCCAAGATCTACGCGTTGTGCTGCGGGGATTTCGCGGCGCACCGTAATCTAATGTATCGGCCAGGAATGCAGGCCAACTGTCGTTAAAGTCGATTTATTCGTCAAACTTGAAAAAGCAACTGCCGAGGAGCAATCAGAGAGATGCGACGTAAAGTCATTGAGGATTTCGGCTTGTCGGATAATTCGAATCCGGTACACTTACCCCAGTGAGCAGAGGCGGTGAACTCTTCCCGGAGAGCCGTGTCCGCTGGCTGCAGTACCCGATAGTGTAACGGTTAGCACAACAGATTTTGATTCTGTTCGTCCAGGTTCGAATCCTGGTCGGGTAACTTGGTGATCTCCGCACCTTGACCGCACACCAGCGGTCAAGGTGCTTTTTTTGTCATTCCAGATGTCGTCGATGTTGTGCATCGGCAAAAAAACCCCGCAACCAAAGATGGTTGCGAGGTTTGTGAATTTTTGTGATGCAGCGGGCCGCTTACTTGGCAGCGGCTTCATCGCCTTCCTTCTTCTTCTTGACGACTTCAGGCTGCATCTGGGCGGCACCGGGCTCGATCGGCTTGATGTCTTCGGCCCGAGCAGCTACCACATGCACGACGATCCGGTCAGGTGCACCCTTGACTGTCACCCCCGTTGGCAGATCGGTCAGGTCGCGGACGTGGATCGACTGGCCCAATTGCAACGCGTCAATCTTAACCACGATCATGTCCGGGACGTCAGCAGCGGACGCTTCGATGTGCAGGCTATGGAGTGGTTGCTCCAGAATTCCACCGAGAATGACACCTGGTGCGGTTCCTCGCAGCTGAACTGGGACCACAACGTGGACTCGTTCGTTGACATCAATCCGGACGAAATCGACGTGGGTGATGTATTTCGAGAAGGGATCCCACTGGACTTCGCGCACGAGGGCGGTTTCGACTTTCCCCTCGCAGTGAATTTCCACCAGCTTGTGGCCACTGTATACCAGTGGGCGAATCACCTCTTCAGGCATCGTCAACATGGTCGATTCCTGGCCGTGACCGTAGAGGTTGGTCGGAATTTGCCCTTCCAGTCGCAGGCGAGCTGCTGCTCGTGATCCCTTGCCTGTGCGCTTCTGTGCATCAATTTTCGTTGCGTTTGCCATGACTGCGTCCCTTGTCCGAAGCTCCCGAAACGGGCGCTCCCTGTGCCGACACCATCTCCGCAACTCGCCGCTGAAGAGGCAGCACGGAAAGAAGCCGGGAATGATATCGGGCGAGTGTGCCGCACGCAACTTCGGCTGGGAGATCAGAGAAAGTGTACAGGAGAACACTGCTTATTGATGAAGTCGGGGCCAATCACCGCCCATCCCGCAGTCGATCACCCAGGAAATTATCGAGGTCATCGATCGCATAAATCTTCGCAATTGTCTGGTCGAAGTCGTAGGCCACCCGGCGGTAGCGGACTTTTTGATCGTCGAGAATGACGTAACAGGACCGGTTATCGCCGTCGCGCGGCTGCCCAACGGAGCCCACGTTCACCAAGACTTTGCGCTCAGTGAAATCCCACTTGAACTCGATCTCATCCGGGCTGAGGAAGGAATAGTCTTCGGTGAAGATCCCCGGAATGTGGGTGTGCCCCTGAAAGCAATATTTGTCGACCAAGCCAAAGATGCGTTCCATCTTACGTTGGTTGTAGATGTCTTCCGGGAAGACATATTCATTGAGCGGATTGCGGGCAGATCCATGGACGAAGAGGTACTTTTCCTCGCGCTTCATGCGCGGCAGGTCGCCGAGAAACTCCCAGCGTTTTTCGTTCCCCGCCCGATCGCCGGTCTCCAGCATCTTACGGGTCCAGAGAATGGCCCTTTCGGCTCCCGCATTGAAGCCCGCCGGATCGAACAGAGCCGCCTGGTCATGATTCCCAAGAATCACAGTGGCGCAATTCTGCATCACCAGATCGATACATTCTCTGGGATTCGGGCCGTAGCCGATAATATCGCCCAGACAGTAAATCTCTTGGACGCCTTGCTCACGGATGTCAGCCAGCACGGCGGTGAACGCCTCCAGGTTTCCGTGGACATCACTGACGATCGCTCTCAAGACGCTCAACTCTTCGCCCTCCCCCTACGAGGGCTCGATCGGCTGGTTTCGATCGTTCCGCTGGTAGAATCGCCCATTGTGTCATCGGATCGATTAAGAACGCAAGTCCATGTCGCCACTCTTGATATTGAAGATGGCGTTCACTCCGCAAGACTTCTCGTCGACAGGCCGACAGCAGCGTCTCTGAACGCTGAAAACCAGCTCTCTTTCTCCGCGAAAACCCCTCTCCCCCCCGCCTCGAATTTTCGAGTAACCTCCCGCCTTCCGGAGAGTCCCGGGGCTCTGAAACGCGAGCCATGTTTCGGGAAGCTGTTCGCAAGGAGGCGATCAGGATGCGCACTATTCATCAGTCACTCTTCAGTAGGGTGGCGACAGTCTGTCTTTACAGTCCACGTGTCGCGTTCATCCTCTTGACGTTTTCATGCTCCGCGATGGGTCAGGCCCCTCGCTCGCGCGCCATCGCGTCGACAGTCCAAGCCGTCTCAGCCGCTCCACTTCAGGACGATGCCACACTCCATGCCGTGACGTTTGTGGGGGCGAGTTTCGGCTGCGTAGTTGGTGATCGCGGTGTCTGCTGGATCACTCGCGACGGAGGAGAGAGTTGGAACTTCTCCCCGACCCCCGTGCAATGTGCGCTCCGTGGAGTGCATTTCCTGACCGATCGCATCGGCTGGGCTGTGGGGGGGGAGGTCGCACCGTATACGCGATTTGCGAGTGGAGTTATCATCCATACGCTCGACGGCGGCCAATCTTGGCAGGTGCTCTCTCAGCAAACGGTTCCTCCACTCACACAGGTGCGATTCCTCGATCAAGAACTGGGCATGGCGGTCGGCGATGCCAACTCCAGCTGCGCGAGCGGAGTTCTGGCAACTGTCGACGGCGGGAAGACGTGGACACCGACCGATGGCCCCCGCGCGTCGGGCTGGCGGACAGCTGCCATCCTGCCGAATGGGTCGGGAATCGTGGCCGGAGCGAGAGGCGAAATGGGTGTCCTGGGTCGTGGCCAACTGGTCCGAACCGTCGAGACTCTCAAGGGGCTGCGCGGCTTGAACGCAGTGACAATCGGCTCTGACGCAACCGGTTGGATGGTCGGAGAGGGAGGCTGGGTACTAAAGACGAAGAACAACGGCATCAGCTGGGCTCCCCCCGAAGGAGATCTCCCCTCAGCCCTGCGTGATTGCATGGAGTTCCAGGCGGTGTCCCAAGTCGGTGATCGGGTTTGGATTGCGGGCGCTCCCGGCAGTGCGATCTGGCACTCGCGGGATGGCGGCGGAAGCTGGACCACGCAGTCCACTGGCCAGACGACACCGCTGCGTTCGATCTGTTTTACGAATGAGCAGCATGGCGTAGCGGTCGGTGACCTTGGAAAGATTTTGGTGACGCGCGATGGTGGAGCGACGTGGACAGCGGCCCGTGGTGGCGGGCGACGACTGGCTCTGTTGATGATTCACGCTCATCCGCAGCAGGTCTCGTTCGGAATGACAGCGTACTTCGCCGGAGAATGGGGATATCGATCGGGAGTGGTGCTGCTGACCCGCCGCGATCTGGGGACTGATGCCTTGCGCAACTCTCCCGTCCAGTCGCGCTTAGAGGATGCCTTTTCTGTGGTCGGTGGTAGTCGTGCCGACATCGATTGGAGACTGCCCGTCACCGTGCCGAATCTCGACCGCGAGCGCAACAAGCTGATTGACGAGTGGCTGCTGCTCACTGACCAGAATCTGGAGCAAGTGGTCACGACCGACTTGGTCGCCAAGATCCGGATGTGGCAACCGGATGTCGTGCTCATCTCGAAGCCCGCTGACCAGGATGCCGCCGGAAAGATTGTATGGGATGTCGTTCAAGTCGCAGTCAAAGCGGCGGCGATGCCCTCGAAGCATGCCGACTTGGAGTCATTGGTCAACTTGCCCCCCTGGCAAGTCCAGAAGGTCTTTTCGAAGACTCCCGGTGAGCGCGGGGCTGAGAACATCGCGGCGCAAAACTACCTTACCCGAGCCGGCGTCACCATCGATCAGTGGGCCGAACCCGCAGCGGCTCGACTATTCGATCACAGCGAGATCGTCATCCGCGACGAGGGACTCACTTTGGTTCAATCTCCAATGCAGGACCAGACCGTTGCGGGCCAGTCACTCTTTGGCGGGCTGGAGATCCCCACCGGGGGACCTGCGCGGCGGACCCTCTCCACCGCTTCCCTGGATGACATCGAGAAACGGAAACATGCGATTAAGAATCGACTCAACTTTACACACTCCGCCGAAGCCCAAATGGACAGCCGCTCCCAGGGAGCTGAGCTGATCGCTCATTTGCAGGGGACAGCGGAGGAATTGCCTCCCGACCAGGGTGCCAAGCTGCTTTCGGATGTCGCCCGGGGTTACCAACAACGAATGCTCTGGAACTCAGCCGAACAAACCCACTCGCTACTGCTGGACATGTATCCCGATCACCCCGCAGCTGCGGACAGTGCCGCGTGGCTACTGCGGTTCTGGACCAGCTCCGAAATGAGCTGGCAACGACTGCGGCCCCGGATTTCCAAGGAGACGATTTCCCAGATCGATCCGGCCATCGCCCAAGCCCGATTCGAGTCTCAACTGAGGAACAACCAGAAGTTCCCTGGCATGCTCGCCGCCCCAGGGGTGGAGCCAGTCCCTCGGGCTTTTAACGATGTCGAAGGGCCCGTGCGTGTGAAGCCGAAAAACTTTGGCCAAATCCTGGAGGGTGATACCTCGGGAGCCGACCTCCTGACCATGGAGTCCGAACTGTGGCGGACGCAGGCCACCAAAGTTGCCAGCCTGGTCGAGAAGACCTCTCCGGGGTTCTTTCGAGAACCGGACGTGCAGATGTCGCTGGCTGCTCTGTTAAGGCGCGGATCGAAGCACGCGGATGCCGATCGGATCGTCGATCAACTGATGACTCAGAACTCGAAGGACCCGTGGAGTATTGTGGCTCAGGGTGAAGCTTGGCTCTTGCGTCCCCAGGCCCGTTCGCCGCGTCCCGTTCTGCTCTGTCGCAAGACGGGACTGCCTCCGCGTTTGGATGGGAAGCTCACCGATCCCTGTTGGGAGGGAGCTGCCGAAGTCCAGTTGTCCGATCAGGCTCCGCGGGGCAGTGATGACGGGTTCGTGGACTCTCAAGAGCAAGGCCAGAAGGGGGGACTCCAAGTCACTGGCCCCCAGGCACTGGTCATGCTGCTGTACGATGACCGGTTCCTGTATCTGGCGGGGAGTCTACCCCGGGCCGCAGGACAGTTGCCCGACCCCCCACTCGCAGCTGGTCGCACGCACGATGCCGACTTGTCTCGGCACGACCGATTGAGTTTTCAGTTCGACGCCGACCGTGACTACAACACTTTTTACCGGTTCGATGTCGATCAGCGGGGTTGGACGAGCGAGTCGTGCTGGGATGCGGCGGGCTGGAACCCGAAATGGTACGTCGCCAGCTACGGGGACGATCAAGTCTGGCGATTTGAGGCTGCGATCCCCTGGGCAGAACTGGTTCCGACTGCCCCCACGAGTGGCACATTCTGGGCCGCCGGGATGACACGAGTGATTCCGACCGTCGGGCTTCAGGGCTGGAACCACCCACTGACGGAGACGCCGGCAGCGCAGACTTTCGGCCTGCTGCGATTCGAGTGATCGAGTGGCCGCGGGAGGGGCGGACTCGCCGAACATGCTCAACACTCCCCGTACCCACCTGCGCCAGAAGGTGGGCGATTGCCAGGCGGCATCTCTTTCTGCTCGGCTCGCCAGCCCAAAAGTTCCCGAGCGGAAGGTCCATCTCCTGTTCGAAGTCCACCTTCATTCGCCCACGTTCTGGCGAAAGTCGCGACTGAGGAATGGCGACCCGCACGATGATTTGCACCGCCATCATGTTCACAGCTTGAGCTTCGCCTTCCCTTCAGGAACTCGCGAGAAGCCGCGTAACACGACTCGGCAGACCGCCCTAAACGGCGAAGAAGCCTGCTTGGCTCCGAGAAGGCTGGAGCGCGAAGTCCTCTCCGCTTCCCCCTGCGATCGTACGCTCCAGAGAGCCGGCGGATTGCGTCGTTCCGCCCACCGTGTGGAGTGATCGCAAGTCAAGAGCCGGTCGAGTGTCCTCACTCTGGACCTCGCGAATTGGTCAATCCGAGCTCGGATGAATTTGATGTAAAACACTTCTCGATGTTCACCGACGATCATGCTGCTGATCGTTGCACTCTTCTCCTCTCAGCTTCTACTCGCACATCCGGGTCATACTCGGAAGGACGCGAACTCGCCACGACGAGAAAGGAGCTGGACTGCGGAGGACCAACCCTCCCGGAACGGGTCATTCGTCGTCGTGAAGGATGGGCAAGTCCAGATTCGGCAGGCCGATGCAACACTGGTGAACCGGAATTTGTCTGAACTGTCCGACACTGATCCGCTGTGGGTCGAGCAGCGGCAAGCGGCGGCAAGCGGCGAGAAGCCTGTTCTGATACTCGCGAGTCGGGGTGAGAGGCGAACGATGGGGGAAGGGGCTTCGGGTATTGGGTCGATGGTTTTGCGACCGGCGCGGTCGTGCTGTTCCAGTATCGTGACATTCTCTTCGCGAGAATATCCCGCGTCGGCGTTGAAGGCTTGACGATTCTCGGTGGCACCAGCACTGTTCAGGTTGTTACTTATTTGGTCCAGCATCGGCTGCACCTGGCGCACATCGTTCGTCTGATCGGTCACATCGGAGGAGATGAGAATTTGTTGTTCGTTCACCGCAGCCAGCGAGATTCCGCATTGGTCTCAACCTTGATTTGAGGGCTTCATGATCTTCGAATCGGGATCGGTGAAGTTCCGCTAGGCCTTCGGAGTCGGGAACCGCGACCTCGGGTTTGGTCGATGCGCACGTCATCCCGGAAGGCCACATTCGGTGACCAGCAAAATGGAATCCATTTGATCGCATTTGCGGATTGACATGAGTTCATCTCGGTAGGGACAATCGAGGGCGTGGGTCCAAGGAGTCGTTACGCTAGGCGTTTGCCGGGCACGAGACACCAGTTTGCTGCGATCTGTTGGGAATTGCCCGTGGGAACTGCATGAGAATCCGTCCTTCTTGTCGTAGTGTGCCGGCCTGGATCACGCTGCTGTGGCTGGTACTTCCCAGTCACTTGCAGGCAGAGGTGGCGCCGTCGTTTGTAAACGATGTGATGCCGGTGCTGACGCGGTTTGGGTGCAACTCGGGGGGCTGTCACGGAAAGCTGGCAGGGCAGAACGGCTTCAAGCTCTCGCTGCGAGGCTATGCCCCCGAGGCCGACTACGAATCTCTGGCTCGCGAATCTCAGGGGCGTCGCGTCAGCCGGGTTGCTCCCGGCGAGAGCCTCCTCATTCGCAAGGCGATCGGGACACTGGCCCATGGGGGCGGTCGACGGTTTCAGAGCGGCAGCCCAGCTGAGCGAATTCTCCTCGACTGGATCGCAGCGGGTGCTCCGGGCCCGAACTCCGACGATCCGGCGATTGAGCGTCTTGAGATCGACCCCTTGGCCGCGACGCTCACACTCCAAGAGACCCGCCCGCTCACAGCCACCGCGATCTACCGCGATGGGCGGAAACGCGATGTGACCTGGTTGACGCAGTTCGCATCCAACAATAGTGGGAATCTGGAGGTCTCGGACGCCGGGAATGTGCAGGCACTGCGGAATGGCGAGGTCGTGGTGCGGGCCTCGTTTCAAGGGCAAGTGGCGATTTCGACGCTGACGATGCCGCATGAAACAGCGACTCAACCGGAGTGGTATACCGCTCGCAACAATGCGGTCGACGATCACGTTTTCAAGCGGCTGGCCGCTTTGCGCATTGAACCTTCGCCGCTGGTCAGCGATGCGATATTCATCCGCCGCGCGTCTTTGGATGTCATCGGCACGCTTCCGACTCCGGAAGTGATTCGGGTGTTTCTAGCGGATACCAGTAATGACAAGCGGTCGCGGCTGATCGACAGCTTGCTGACTCGGCCGGAGTTCGTCGATTACTGGGCACTGCAACTCGGAGACCTGCTGCAGAATCGCAAAGAGCGCGATCATGATGTGCGCGGCACGAAGGGAGTTCGCGCCCTGCACCAGTGGTTGCGAGAGCAGTTGCTCGCCAATCGCAGCTGGCGTGACATCGCTGCTGACGTTCTGCTGGCCGATGGATCGACGACGCAGAACCCCGCCGTGGGCTACTTCGTCGTGACCGTGGGCGAAAAGCCGTCCGAGGAATCGGAGGTCGCGGACTCCGTGGCCCAGGCCTTTCTCGGGACTCGAATCGGCTGTGCTCGCTGCCACAACCATCCGCTGGAGAGGTTCACTCAGGACGATTATTACCACTTCGTCGCGTTCTTCACGCGGATCGCACTGGATCGCAAGTCGCCGACCGAAGCGCCGACCACGCTGCAAGTCGGCACGCGTCACATGCAGAATCTGATGCGGGAGGTCGAGGGATCGCAGAAGAAGCTCACCGAACTCCAGACCGCGACAGGCGACCACACGCAGGAGCTGGTCGAGGTCACGAAACGCATCGCCGACCTCCAACAGCAGGTCGAGTCGGCCCGCCTAGGACCGGTCGAAACCCGCCAGCCGCGCACCAACCAACAGCTCAAAGCCCAGCCGCTCGATCGCTCAGTGCTCGACATGCCCGCCGGAGAAGACCCGCGCCGGGCGATGGTGCGTTGGATGACTGACCCCTCGAATGAGCAGTTCTCTGGAGCGATGGTCAATCGCCTGTGGAAGCACTTCTTCGGCGTCGGGCTGGTGGAGCCGGTTGACGATTTGCGGGCGACGAATCCTCCCTCGAATCGCGACTTGTGGGCTCTGCTCAACCGCGAGTTTGTCAGCAGCGGATACGATCTGAGGCACGTCATGCGGCTGATGATGAACTCCAGAACGTACCAGTTGTCGTCCGAGTCACGGCCCTCGAACTTCCGTGATGACCGGTTCTACTCACATCATTATGCCCGCCGCCTGCCCGCCGAAGTGCTGCTCGATGCGATCTGCTCGGCGACCAGTGATCCAGAGCAGTTCCCGAGTTACCCGCTCGGCATCCGGGCGATTCAGGTGCCCGATCCAGGGACTGACTCGTACTTCTTATCGCTCTTCGGGCGGTCGGAACGGACGACGGCCTGCGCGTGTGAACGACTCGGGGATGTCACCTTGCCTCAGCTGCTGCACTTGCAGAACAGTGACACCCTGTTTGCCAAAGTGAAGAGTCCCACGGGTCGACTGGAACAGTTGCTCACAGCTCACCCCGACAACAACCCGTTGATCGACGAACTCTACCTCGCCACAATCAGCCGGTTGCCGACTGATGCGGAGCGGAGCTTGCTTCTGAACTCGCTTGAGGGGACCGACCGCCGCGAGGTGTTGCAGGATCTCTTTTGGGCGCTGTTGAACTCGAAGGAGTTCGCGTTTCAGCACTGACGGTGTCGGAGTAGCGCTCCGCGGCGCACAGCCTTTGCGTCGCGGCTAAACGGCGAGAGAGTCACAGAAGATAGGAATTCACATCATGTTCGACTTCTTCTTCCCTCAGAACCGCCGCGACTTCCTCCGAGTCGGCGGGCTTTCAGCATTGGGCTGGGGCCTGCCGACGCTGTCGCGGTCACAAGCTCAAGCGGAGGAGCAAACCCATCGCGCGAAGTCGGTGATCCTCGTCTATCTGGGCGGCGGACCCTCCCACCACGACACCTTCGACATGAAGCCCCACGCCATCGAAGAGGTCCGGGGCAAGTACCAGCCGATCTCGACGAACGTCGCCGGACTCCAGATTGGCGAGCTGCTGCCGATGATGTCGCAGACGATGGACAAGGTCTGCCTGCACCGGGGCGGAGCACACAACAACGACCATCATGAGACCGCGACGAACTGGGTGATGTCGGGGCGGTTTGGGTCAGCGTTCGGCGACTGGCCCGCGATCGGGGCCGTGGCCGCGCATGAGAGTGGCTTCCCCGGCACGCTGCCGCCGTATGTGTCGATCCCCCGCAATCCGTCGTTCACGTGGGAGTTGGGGAAGAGTGCCTTTCTCGGGGGGCGATACGAAGCATTCAAAGCGGGCGACCCCAACGACGCGGACTACCGCGTGCGCGATGTGGCCCGCGCGGAGCCCCTCCCCCAAGTCCGTCTCGACCGCCGCCAGACGATGTTGGAAGCGGTCGACGGACTCTCTCGACAGATGGAGGGGAACGATCAGCTCGCTGCGTATGACCAGTTCCAACGCCGGGCGGCACAAATGGTCCTCTCGGGGGAAGCCCGCGATGCCTTCGCGATTGATGCGGAGGAGACGACCTTGCGAGATCGATATGGCCGGACCACCTTCGGGCAAAGCTGCCTGCTGGCTCGCCGGTTGGTCGAGCGGGGAGTCAACTTTGTGACGGTCAACTTCGGCGGTTGGGACCATCACGCAAAGATCTGGGAAGGGCTGGAGAAGAAGCTGCCCGACTTTGATCGCGGGTTCTCGGCCCTCATCACTGACATGCACGATCGGGGACTGCTGAAGGATGTGCTGGTCGTCGCGATGGGCGAGTTTGGTCGCAGTCCCAAGGTCAACAAGGACGCGGGTCGCGATCACTGGGCCCCCGCAGCGTCATTGCTCTTCGCGGGAGCCGGTGTTCAGCCGGGCCGCGTACTGGGTGCCACCGACAAAGACGGCGGACAGGTGGCCGACTCGCCGATCCGCCCGGCGGATGTGGCCTGCACGATCTACCGCTCACTCGGTATTGACCCGCAGAAGCAGCTCTATACTCCCGATGGTCGCCCTGTGGCGATCCTCGATGAAGGCGAAGTGATCGAGGCACTGTATGCGTAGGTTCCGCTTCCATTACATGCTGCCGTGCTTGACCGTGCTTGTTGCTCATGCCACTCACGCAGAAGACGCCCAGCCGCCGGTCCCGCCGAAGGCCGCCCTGTGCAGCCCGTTGGCTGTTCCCGTGGGAGCCACGACGAAGGTCGTCTTGCGTGGTTGGGCCGTCGACAAGGCGACCAGCATTCGATGTGACAACGAGAAGGTGACTTTCAAAATCGTGGCACCGGGGACGGCTCCCGTCCCCGGAAAGCAAGACGCCAAGCAGATCGGCGACCAACAGCTGGAACTGGAAGTCACCGTTCCCGCCGATCTCACTCCGGGGCCAGTCCAACTGACCCTCGTGGCCCCCAGCGGGGAATCGAAGCCCCACCCGCTGTTGATTGGCGGTGACCTTCCCGTCATCAGTGAGACGGAACCGAACGACGGGTTCCAGCAGGCTCAAGCGATCGCGATTTCGCAGATCATCGATGGCCAGATTCATGGGGACGGCAACGTCGATGTGTTTTCATTCGAGCTGACGGAGCAGGCCACTCTCGTCGCGGAAGTCCAAGCCGCCCAGTTCGGCTCCGGCCTCGACAGCTTGCTCACGCTCTATAACTCCGCAGGGTCGGTCCTCTCATCCAACGATGACCGAGACAGCACGACCGACTCGCGCGTGCAGTCCACGCTCGCACCGGGTCGGTACTATCTCAGCCTACAAGATGCCCACGACCGCGGCGGTCCCGCTCACCCGTACCGGCTCATTCTGAGACCGCCGGGGACGCCAGTGACAGGACTTTAACGGTGAAGCCATCGGACGCCATCTACGCCACAGCGTACGGCATCCTGGAGAAGCGGGTCTCGACTGGCAACCGCCCATCCTCAACAAAGTGAAACGCAAGAAGCTGCGTCATCGGTTCAAGGATGTCGAAAATCCGACGCAGCAACCATCCGAACGACCCCGCAGGGAGCCGCACGCCAATTTGTCCCGCAAGGAAAAACACTGGATACCTAGTGTTTCACCTAGCCGGGTAGTGGGCGATGAGGGACTCGAACCCACGACATCCACTGTGTAAGAGTGGCGCTCTAACCAACTGAGCTAATCGCCCCGACGGGAGCATCTTCCTGTTTTTGGGTCTTTCTGTCAAAGAGGACAGCTGGGTTTGCTCAATCGGTGAGAAGAACTGAATTGGAGAGCGTTGTGGTCCATCCGGGTGAGGGTGACACTTTGGTGAATTGGTGCGAATGTTCTCGGTGAAATGATGACTGATTGCGTGGAGTCACGCCGAGGCACAGGACGATGACGGGGGGAAATGTCGCGCCACCCGTTTGCATCCCGCCAGCGGTCACCAAATGGCGAATACAACCAACTGCTGGAAATGGAACGTAAGAACATCAGCGGCGACCCAGGGCGACTCGGCTCTGCCGTTTCGCTCTGCTCTGGGCTGATTTGGGGCTGCCCTTGCCGGGCGAGGAATCGCTGGGCTGAAGCAGTGTCGGTGAGAGTCCAATGGAGTCAGTGGGGGGACCACCAAGGGACGAATGCACGCGCAATCGCGGGCTTTTTATTCTCCGATGAGGCCGGGAATCGCAATCCCCCGCCTTACTTGATCGAGCGTACGAACTCGATCAAGTCGGCAAAGTCCTGCGGGACGAGGTCCTTCTCCAGTCCGTCCGGCATCAGTGATTTACTCGTGCTCCGGAGCACTTCGATCTCGTTCCGAAGAACCGACTCGGTCTTTCCTTCGGCGGCGAGCAAGGTGATGCTGCTGGCGGTTTCTGTCGCCAGGATTCCGGTGAGGCTGCGACCTGCGGTGGTCACGGCGACGTAGTTCAGGAACTTTCCCTCGACAGCTGCACTGGGGTCGAGGATTGCCAGGAGGAGTGACTCGGGGGTCTTCGTCGTTAACGAGGCGAGGTTCGGGCCGACCGAGTGACCGATGTCTCCGTATTTGTGGCAATTGGCACATTTCTTCCCAAACAAGACCTGTCCCCGGCCAGCGTCTCCCGCGAGCTTCAGCACTAATTGATGGGATTCCAGGACTTGCTTTCGGTCTGCGGAAGTGGTGATCTCCAGCACCTTCTTAAACCGCTCCAGTCGACTCGCATCCTGCGTCGTCAGTAGACGTTCTCGGAGCGGTGCATCGATCTCTCCCGGACCCACAGCTTGGCTTTCCAAGTGTTCCAGCAGCGTCTGAGACCAGTCCTCGCGACTGGCGACCACTGAGAGAATCTGAGTCCGGAGTAAGGGGGAATGCGACTTCCAACCAGCCAATAGCATCTGTGCGAGACCCGGATCGTTGCGGCTGGAGGCATGCTCCACGATTGCTTCTTGCACCTTCGCGGGGGTTCGTGGATTGAGGAGCGTCGAGAGGAGGTCGATATCGCTGGCCACTTGCTCCGGATCTCGCAAAAGGAGGGAGACCGATGCGACGCGCAGGGGCTCGGGAGCATCATCGAGGGCGACAATTCCTCGGGAACGTTTCATCGCTGAAGCCAAGCGATCGCGATCTGCGGGGGCCAATTTGTCGAGCGGCCATTGCCTCGTCGCCAGCCCGTCCAGCAGCTTCGCGAGACTCGCCACTCGCCACGGCGCGATCTTACTGGAGAGAGCGGGACAGGTCTGCCGAATTGCCGAGGCAATCAGCGTTTCGTCCCCCAGAGCTGCCGCTTGACCAAAAAATCGAGGCACAGCGTCATCGGTGGGATGGGCGGCGTTGGCGTCCTCTTGAACCTCCACGACGGCTGCCAACACGAATGGCATCGTTTGACTATTCAGCGAACTCATCACAGCTGCTTGCAAGAAAGAGTCATCCGCGTTTTCGATGGCGAGGCGTGCCAGCGCTCGCCCCGCGACGGGACCAGAAAAGTCCCCAAGTGTGGAGGCGAGTTGCAACCGGACCTTGGGGTCGGGATCACCGGTCAAGGCTGCCAATTGTGCGCTGTCGACCTCGCGTCCTGAAGCGAGCCGAACAGCGATACTGCGGACGCCGGGGTGCGAGTCTTGCAGGGCTTCGACAATCACTGCTGGCGTGAGAGCACTCATCCCATCGAGCGTACTCAGGGCCTGCAATCGAGCTTGCGGTGTCGACCCGTGTGCGGTCAGTTTCTGGAGTGGCTCGACCGCCGACCGATCCTGCCGATCGACCAAGAGGCGCTGGGCCATGTCTCGTTGTGGAGCGTTCGAATTTTCGAGGGCCGCGACCAATTCCGACGTAGTCAGATCGGCCAAACGCGGCACGCTACGAGCTGGTTTCCCCGTGGGGACGATGCGATAGATGCGTCCCCGGTCTTCGCCCGAACGAAAGAATGGTCGCAGCTCGTCCTGGCCTGCTTGGGGCAACCAATGCGGATGCTCGATCATGTAGCGATACATGTCGACGATCCACAGCGCTCCATCGGGACCGGTCCGCGCCATCACGGGGCGGCACCACCGGTCTCCCGATGCAAAGAAGTCGCGATCGATTTCCGCCGGGTCGCGTTCGAACCGATAGCTGACCCCGTCAGCGTGAATGATGTTGTGCTGCACCAGATTGCTGAATGGCTCGCAGGTGAAGGCGTGCTGCGTACTCCAACCGTGGTCCTGGGATCTCTCGAAGAGCAGATCATCTTGATAGATCATCGCGGAGCAGGCCGAGGTATAGCGACCTGCCTGCTCGAAGCTATGGAAGCGTTTCTCGGGAGGCGCTGCCGGATATACGGGCGGATTCGCGGGGGTCACCACGTGCTGTCGTGGGTCGGGCGGAGCGAAGTGTGGGTTGCGGCGGATGTACTGATCTTCCAAGACATAATGCCACAACGGATAGCTGTTCTGCTCACCGAACCAGTGGCCCCAGTCATCTCGATTACGACCGAATTGAGAGGGGCCGCTCTGTGGGTCGATCAGCCCCCCGGCCGGACGAATTCGAAAGTCGCGGCTGCCGACAGCGGTCTTCACTCCGGTGACGTTCGACAGGATTTGGCTGTCCGCTCCGTACCCCGCGTAGTGGCTGCCACTGGCACAATGGACCCAGTTGTCCAGCCCCCAGCGCAGGCCGTTCACACGCAGCTGTTGATTGCCTTCGAGGAATCCCGAGTAGAGCACCGTCCGGACATCGCACTTCCCATCGCCGTCGGTGTCCTCGGCGTAGAAGATTTCCGGGGCAGCTGTGACCAGCACCCCTTTATTCCAAGCCATGACGCCATTTGGGAAGCTGACGCCATCGAGGAAGAGGGTGGAGGATTCGTACTGGCCATCGCCATCTCGATCTTCGAGGTATCGAATCCGCCCGCCCGCGAGTCCCTGGTCATCCATCCCGTTGGGGTAGTCGGCCATCTCTGCGACCCAGAGCTTGCCATCCGGCCCCCAATCGATGGCCACTGGATCCTTCACGAGAGGTTCGGCAGCGACCAGTTGCAGTTCGTACCCCTCGCGCACATGCGCCAGTTTCATGGAGTCGGCGGGCGAGAGCGGAGCCGTATCCGGCATCGGCTCGGCCCGGGCCACAAGAGGTTGACCCGAGGCGAGGAAGTGAGCGGTCACTTCTTCTGCAGTGAGTGCCCGACCATAGAGGGCCACCTCGTCGAGTTTCCCTTCGAGGCCGAACATGCCGTCCCCGCGCCCGCCGAGGAAGAACTGGTCTCTCGCGGCCTCGTAAGTTAGCGGCAAGTCGCCCTCAATCTCGGGCTCCGGGCGACCGTTTAAGTAGACCCGGACCTGGGTGCCGTGCCGAGTGAAGACGACGTGGTTCCAGGTGCGCGGCTCGATGATGGTTGGCCCGACAATCGCCACATCCTGCTCATTGCCGTTGAAGACCAGCAGTTTACCTTGCCATTTTTCATTGAGGTGAACTCCCCCGATCCCCACATGATCGCCCGCTGACTGCGTATCTCCGTCGGGTCCGCGCGAGAAGAAATAGCCGGTGACCGCTCGTGCATCGTTGGGTAGCCCGTTCCAAACCCACCCTTCGAGCGAGTAGTCATCGCCTATATGGGGCACAGTGATCGCGACACGGCCTCCGGCGAAGTGCGCCGCTCGACTGCCACGCGGAGCTTGCTGCAACCCCTGGCCCTCGACTCCGGGCAGATACCTTGCTGTTCCATCTTCGTAGAGACCGGGCGTCTGACCCGCAGCATCCACCGCTTGCGTCCCATCGATTTCGCCCAGCCGCCAGAACGCAGTGGGCTTCGAGGCGACGACCGCTTGTGAGTAGTCGGTCGGCGGATCGGCCAGCACGCGCTGGGGGTGTCCGGCCACTTGCTCCAGGAGTGTGAGAAGTGTCGCGGTGATCTGCGTCTCAGCAGTCACCTCCAGCCCAGCTGTCTTCGCGGGCCAAGTCGTATAGCCCCCCAGCTTGTGCTGCTCGGGCGGCGGGATGTACCCCTCGGCTCCATTCGCCAGTTCGATGTTCATCGTCGGCTGGAGCGGGCTGCGCCCCTTGAGCTTCAAGCCGGTGATCCCGTAGACCTCGTGCGGCAGGGCAGTAATCCCCAGCGTGCCGATGCGTATGGCTTGGAGTTTGAGTTCAACGGTGGGGGCATTGTGCAGGTCGATCGCCTCGAAGGCATAGACCTCGGTCCACCCGCGCGGCAAACGGTTACCGATCTCGGCGACCTTCTCGTGGGCCCATTTCAATCGGGCTTCACTCGGCAGTCGACGGCCGAGTGTGAGCGTCGCCTCGGCCATCGCCAGCGAGATGCCGCGCTGGTATTCGATCTTTTGATATCCCTCGAATGCGACCCGCGCGACCTCGTCTGTATAGACATCCAGATCGTTCGTCGCCGCCGGCTGGCTGTAGTCCATCCACATGCTGTCGCCGCTGGTTCCTTGCGACATGATGCCGACAAAGGCCGAGCCGTTTCCGCCTGCTCCGATCAGCTGGCCGAGCTTCGCTCCGAAGCGCCCGCAGAAGTCTCCCGAGATCAGCGGAGACCCGTAGTAGTGCATGGCATAGTTCGCCAGCACGGCCAGCGGCTGGCCCTCCAAAGTCCGGATCGAGAGCAATGTAAGATCGGTATCCGCCGGGCCGCTGGGGCCGATGTGATTGGGACTCTGATATCCGGGGTGCATGTGGGCGCGGACATTCACATCGCCAAACGGGTCAGTCATCAGGCGGTCGGAGCGAAAGATCCAGCGGCGGCAATGATTGTGCTTCTCATCGGTCACCACGGTCCAGCCAATCTCCGCGGGCTGGAGTGCTTTGTGAGCCTCGATGATGCTGCGGGCGATCTGCCCCGGCAAAAACTCCGCATAAGCCGGATCGACCCGACTTCCAAGACACGCCATCGCTGATGGAGCTGAATGCGTATGGGTCGCTGAGATCAACATGCGATTGGTCGGGATTCCGGTGACCAGCTGCGCTCGTTCTTTCGCATCGTCCAGCAGAGACCTCGGCATCATCAAGTTGTCAACGACGACGATCGCCAGTTGTTCCTTCCCGTCATCCAAGACGATCGCCCGAGACATCAGCGTATCCGCCGCCCCGGTGGCCGTGCGTTCCTCGACCATCCCATTGACCCGCACAGGGAAAATCGCGGGATTCACATCAACCGCAGCTGCGCCGACTCGCAGTGTGCGGACGGGTGACTGGTCTTTTGCCAATGAGACCGCCGCGGACCCCAGCCATCCCCAAACGGCCACAACACAGAAGACTTCCGACGCGCGTCGATGGAATGCCACTGTCCGTTCCCCTCTGCAGAAACATCGTTCCAGACCCTTGAACTCCATCTTAGCCGCTGACCGGCCCAGTGCCAGTTGCATGAATCCGCCCAGAAGTTCAGACCTCGCCCGGATGCCCTCGACTCCCGTCCTCAATACTGTCCGTTGTCACGAAAGGGTTACAACTGTTCTCAGAAGTTCAAAGTCAATGAAAGCCGACTCGGGCTCGCGGCCCAATTTCGAATTACAAATATTGTCGATGAAAGCCGGACACCGGCCATAACAGGTGATGAAATGACACCCTCATCAAGCTCACCAATCAAAGACCCCAACTCCCCGTTGACTGAAAAGTTGTGAACGATGGCAGACCATCGATAACGAACGAAGAATGCGCGCCCGGGTGGATTCGAACCACCGGCCGACGGATTACAAATGCTTTGTTGGGTTGAGTATTGGGTTCAGATACCTGTTGGGTCGCGTGAAACGCCGCGTTTCAGTCAAGGCGTTCATCCACGAAATCAGCGAGAGCAGATTCAGAAATCGTCTTCAGTGAGAACAGCAGACAGGAATGTCTGCTCGGTTGAAGGCGGATAGACATGCATGTCTGTCCCGACTGAAGACAGATTCTGAATCTGCTCTCAGACTTGCTCCGCACCGCAATTCCCCTTCCGCGTGCCTCGCAAGGTCGTCCCGTCCCAGACCTCGACGTCGACCGAGGAAGCGACCGTAAACACCGCTGTCGCGGCCTGCGGCTGGACCTTCACCGGCTTGTCCCTGAGGTCGCTCGGAGCACACACCAGCGGCGAGACAAACTGCAAGATCACCCGCTCCAACGCCTGCGGATCAATCCCCGCTAACACATTGGCATAGGTCTGCCGCGCCAGTGGCTTCCGCGTAAATCCCAACGGATGCCACATCGCGACCCCTGCAGTTTGAGCCACCGCGCTGTCTGCCGCAGCCCCTGATGGCCACTGAACATTGCACAAATGACTGCCGCCAGCATGGCGAACATCTAGAAATCTCCAGTCATTCTTCGCAGTCGTTCCAAAAAGTCGAATTGGCCAGCCGTGATTCACCCCCTCGGTGCGATCTCCACCGGAAAGACCGCGCGGGTGCGTTTCTGATACGCGAGCTGACGAAAGTCGTGCGTATGCGTCGCAGCGGCGTCGACGCTGAAGATCGAACCGGCGAAGCGTTCGAATCCGGATCGAAAGTGGACGGAGGACTTCACGGCGATGTACTTCATCGACGGGCAATCGATCCCCAGCGTCTTCGCGAATGCCGGTCCGAGCGGCTGTTCCGCAGCTGTGACAACGACGACCGAAACGCCGTCCTGTTTCAACCAGGCCGAGACACCCATGTTGCCGGTCAGCCCGGCGTACATGGGACCATCGTAGGTGAAGTCGCCGTTCGAAATGGCCATGACTTCGGCGTGCATCACGACGGGGGGTCCTTGAATGGGATCGGACTTTCCGCCGACAGAGACGGTGATCGGCTGGCCGACGCCGGCTTGATGCGCGAGCTGCGCGACCTCGGGGTCGACGATGTAGAGGACAACTGCATCGATCAGCTTCTGCTCGATGAAGGTCCGCAGGATTTCCGTCGAGTCGCCGGGTGCTCCGCCGCCGGTGTTGTCAGCTTGGTCGGCCAGAATGATTGGGAAGCGACTGAACTGTTCCCCATCGCGAATCGCGCTCAGTACCGATTTTGGCGGGCAGTACCAGCGCTCCCGATTGTCCCAGACCCAGCTGGCCAGCTCCTCGGCTGTGGAGGCTGCCAGAGCGGGGTTTCCGTCTGCGACGACGATGACGCTGCATCCCGCATCGGGCACATCGGCCCAGGGAAACCCTGTGGAGAGTGTGACCGAAAGAATCCCCGGTCGAGTCTCCAGAGCATGCACCCGTTGCATGACCTCGTTCATGGGAGGATGGTCGGTGATCTGGGTCGGCGAGTTCCAAAACATCGGGAGCTGACGGAGGGCCATCACCGGCTGGACTTCACCGCGAATGGTACGAGCGATCAGTTGAGCAGCTTCCCGCCCTCGTTCGGCCATGTCGATGTGCGGATAGGTATCGAACCCGATGATTGCCGTGGCTGCGTCGACACGCCGCTGCGTGTGGTTTCCATGGAGATCAAATGTCACCACAATCGGACGGTCAGTTCCGATGGCCCGACGGACAGCCTCCACGAAATCGCCATCGCCGTCATCGATTCCCACGACGACCATCGCTCCATGCAGGTCGAGTAGCACCCCATCCACGGGCCCTCCCTCGGCTTCCGCTTGCTGGAGAAGCTTCAGGAACTCTTCTTTGAGCGATTCGTAATCCTCTCGAACGATCAAACCACTCGGATAAGCAAAGCCCCATAAGAGTGGGACTAACTCCCACCCGAGAGACCCGATCCCCTCGATGAATCCACCAGCACAAATGTTAGTCTGGGTAAACCGCCGAATGATCTCTGGACCTCGGTAGATTCCGAAACCGGTCTCAAAGTCCGACCGTGTGGTGGGCACCTTGGAAAACGAGCTAGTTTCGTGAGAGATTCCACCAAATGCGATACGCATGTGCATCGACTCCGCAATGAGACATGGGCGAGATTTGATGCATTGTGACGACTCCGTAATGCGTCGCAATGTCGCCCCAAAAATGCCTGTTCGTCGAATTCCCGAAAGATCCCTGAAAAACTTGGAGAAACCTACTCGCCTTTTGCGAGTCTTGGGATATACTTACCGTGCTACCTAGTAGGTGGTAAGACGCAGGGGAGTTAGCTGGCCCGCAGCTTCCCTGCGTTCTTTCATTGGTAGATACGAATTGTGATCTTCCTCCGGTCATGAGACGCGATCCATCGACCGACGTCGGCCGGATGTTGATTCGCACGCCCAGCTCTCCCACATTGGGGACTTGGCTGACCGCTAACTCATTGCGACGTTTGTGATTGTGTCCCACATGGCCATGATGTGAACCCGTTCGGCCCTCCTGAGTCGCGTGGCTTTCAACCGACGCGAGCCATTGTACTCCTCCACAGCGAGATCCTCGGGTCGGGTGCGGTGGCTTCGCCTCTCGAAAACGCCAGCTCACATTCACCTAGCCAGCTCAGTGAAATTATCATTTGATCAGCCCAAGTCACGGGCCGCTGGCTCGGACGATGAGGTCAAGTGCGGTACTAGGACGACGGGGGGCACAGAGTGCCAGACGCCCTTTGCAAAGTCGCCGGATTCTCCGAATCCGGTGCATCGACAATCGGACTTCGACTGTTTTTACGAGCCCTGGGACACCCGTTTAGTCGTCGTTCCTCACTCGCCACCGCGATCCGCGGGACACGCGAAGACACCGGTCTCGGAGAGTCCGGCGACAATGGCAATCTGCGTCTCGCACTCGGCAGCACAGGTTTCGTCCAATGCAACAGATGAGCATGTAAGAATCGTGCCCCACTCAAAGCAGTGCCAATCGTGTTCACAGCGCGGCTTCAGTGCCACAGCGGGCGATCGAGAGAGGGAGAACCACTCCCGACACACCCTGCATCAGTAGAGTTTCCGCAATCATGTTTCCAGATATCAGCGACAGGGGTTGCCCAACCGCATCTTCTGGAGTCGGCGAGAGTTGCATTCATTCTTCCAACCAGTTGACCGAAGCCGTGCAATCGGACCCCGACCACCAGAAAGCGGTTAGATATCGCCAAGAGTAATCGCTTATCTGGCAGCTGACCCCGAAACAGGAAACATAGTGTCAGGTAGCGAGAACCACGGTGGCAGAGTGTTTCCCTCTATCGGACATTCGCCCCACCCGAACCCCCTGATTGCAATCTTCCCATGCTCCACTCCTTTTGCGGACGAATCGGTCGGTTCTGGCATCAGCGGATCTCTTCCACACTGGGAGCATTGGTCCGAGGAAATCAGAGGCGGCAGGGTCGGGCTCGGCATGGATTGGCTCAGGCAGCTGCTCTCCAAGATCGATGCCTGCTGGCGGCGATCATCGTCAACAGCCTGGCGGACAACACCACCAGCGGCGATGGACTGACGACACTCCGAGAAGCCATCCTCGCCGCGAATCTGACACCCGCGGCCGACACGATCACATTTGCAACAGGTCTGAATGGCACGCTCAGCTTGACGTTGGGCCAGATGCCCATTTCCGCGACGCTGACGATCACGGGCAACGGAGCGTCGAACACCGTCATTGATGCCCGAAATCTGTCGCGGGTGTTCGACATCTCTTCCGGGAATGTGACGCTCGAAAAGCTGACACTGACTCGAGGTCGTACGACGACCAACAGCCAGGGTGGAGGTGCTGTGCGATCTCAGTCAGCGGGAACGCTGACGGTCAATCAGAGTACCTTCACGTCGAATTCGACGGCAGGTGTGGATTCCGACGGCGGTGCAATCCTCAGTTACTTCGGCGCTGTCCTGGTGAACCAAAGCGTCCTCTCCGCCAACTCGACAACGGGAGAGAACGCCGGCGGGGGAGCTGTCGCGGCCTTCAGCGGAGCGGTGACCGTCAATCAGAGCACGCTCTCCGGGAACTCGACTTCCCACCATAGCGCTGGCGGTGGCGCGATCGCTTCGAGCTTTGGAGCGGTAACCGTCAGCCAGAGCACGCTCGCCGGGAACTCGACGGCCGGGGTCGATTCCGGTGGAGGAGCCGTGTTCTCTTTTGGCGCCGTGACGCTCAGCCAGAGTACCGTCTCCGGAAACTCGACGGCGGGTCTGGAATCCCACGGCGGCGCACTGTACGTGTCCTCCGACGACGTTGTTCTGGTCAGCCAAAGCACGCTGACGAACAATCGCGCCACCCTGGCCCACGGAGGAGGAATCTACGCTGACTCGTCACCTCTCACAATTTCGAACAGCATCGTGGCGCTCAACACCGACGATGGCACAGCCCCGGATGTCCGGCTCTCATCGGTGGCTGCCATTTCCGCTGCATTCAGCATCATCGGGAACAACACAGGGAGCGGCCTGACTGCGACTGTAGGTCGCACTCCGAGCGCTGCTGGAAACTTTATCGGTTCCACCTCCAGCTTGATTGACCCGTTACTGGGTCCGCTCCAGAGCAACGGGGGGCTGACTTTTACACACGCATTACGAGGCGGCAGTCTCGCATTGAATCACGGTAGCAATGCTCGGGCAGTCGATCCCACGAACGGTAATGCCGCGCTGACGACCGATCAGCGAGGGGCTGGCTATGCACGGCTGTTTGGAGGAATCGTCGACATCGGGGCCGCGGAGTCATCGAGCCCGACCTACACAGTTAGCTCGGGTACCTTGACGGTGATGGGCACCGGGAACAACGACTCGATCCGAGTGCTCAGCGCCAGTGGCGTCATCCAGATTGATGACGGTTCCACGCTGATCAACACTGGGATCGCTGCCGCGAGTCTGACCGGTGTGACGATCTCGGGACTCGGCGGGAATGATACGCTGCGGCTCGACAGTTCACTCGGAACGGTCTTGCGGGGAACTCTCCTGGGGGGAGACGGTGACGATGTCCTGATTAGCGGGCTCGGTAAGGATACATTGAATGGCGGAACCGGAACCGATGTGGCCAGCTATATCCAGGCGACCGTGGGAGTGAAAGTGTCACTGGCTCTGATCACCGCTCAGAACACCGTCGGAGCAGGTTCCGACACGATCAGTGGTGTGGAGAACCTCACCGGCTCCAACTTCAACGACACCTTGACCGGCAACACAGGGACCAACCAACTGAGCGGTGGGTTGGGTAACGATATTCTCCACGGGGGTGCTGGCGCGGACGCGCTGCTCGGTGGCGATGGGAACGACACGCTGAACTTCGACAACTTCGATACGAGTGTCATGGGCGGAGCCGGAACCGACACCGCCAGGGTCAGCGGAGCGACGGCGGGCGTCAGTGTGAATCTCGTGACCGGTCAGATCGAAACTGTCAGTGCGAGTACCTCGACGTTCAATAACACGCTGCATGCGACCGGAGCCACCTGGGCGGTCTCGATCACCGGCGGCAGCGGAATCGACACGATCACGGGCGGTACGCTGAACGACGCTCTGGTGGGCGGAGCTGGCAATGATGTGATCTCTGGCAACGGGGGCAACGACACCTTAACCGGTGGCTTGGGAGCGGATGCTCTCAGCGGCGGCGACGGGAACGATTCGTTGATCTTCGACAATTTCGATACGAGTATCATCGGCGGTTTGGGCACCGATACGGCCACGGTCAGTGGCGCCACAGCTGGGGTTAGCCTGAATCTCGTGACTGGTCAGATCGAAACGTTGAGGGCCAGTAGCTCGACGTTTAACAATGTGTTCGATGCCACAGGAGCGACTTGGAACGTCGCGATTACGGGGGGCAGTGGAGCCGACACGATCACGGGCGGCAACCTCAACGATACTCTCAAGGGGGGAGCGGGAAGCGACCTGGTCATTGGCAACGCAGGGAACGACAACTTGGACGGTGGGGCGGGCATCGACACCGTGAGCTACGCGACCGCCGCTTCAGCTGTGACCGTGAATCTGGCGACTAAAACCGCCACCGGAGGAGCTGGCAGTGACAGAGTCACACTCTTTGAAAACATCACTGGCTCGCTGTTCAATGACAGGCTGACCGGTGACTTGCTGAACAATGTGATCCGCGGAGGCGGCGGAGTCGACACGATCGTCGGCGGCGGTGGCGTGGATCAGATTTTCACTCCTTGAGTGCCCGATGGATATCTCCACCAGACACCTCAAACTGGATCGACGCTCGCATCCATGATTGGCTGGCTGGCATCCAGCACCAGGGCGCTCAACCCGGAAATGATGAACGTCCCCACGCAGACGGCGAACAGACAATTCCATTGAGACAGGGTCGGTGTCTCTCCCAGCACGAAGTTGTACAACAAGGGGGCCACGGCGGCCCCGAAGTTGCCGAACATATTCGACCAACCCATGATCGAGGCTGTGTATTTTCCGCCGACATCTTGCGTGTACGCCCAGATCGCGGGGACTCCCAGATCGCAGCAGAATGTCGCGAAGCTGAGCCCGGCAATGATGGTCCACGGCAGCCAGCGGGATTGAGGGTCCGGGGTGCAAAAAATCCCGAGGACTAGACACAACCCATAGCCGCCCGCTGCGAGAAACCGAGTCGACATCACAGGCAGTCGGCGGCCCCATTTCAGTCCAAAGCGGCGGGTGGCGTGATCGGTCCACCAGCCTCCGCAAAACATACCGAGGACACCCGAACCGATCGGAACCGCAGTCATCACAGCCTGCTCCGTCAGCGGGACACCGTGGACCACGCCGAGATATCGCGGGAGCCATGTCACCACAAACAGCCACCCGATATTCGTGAAAAACTGAGTGAGGCAATTCCCCCAGAGGCTCAGACTGGTCAGCACGGTGAGCCAGGGGAAGGGCGGCTTCTGCGACTTCGATGCTCCGATATCGGGTCCCGCATCGGTGGCGGCTATCAGCATGCGCTCGGCCGCGTTGCACTGCGGATGCTGTTGCGGCGTGTCGCGGCAGACCCAGGCATACGCCATCGACACCAGGATGCCCACGCCTCCGTACAACAGGAGAACCGGACGCCAATTGCCCGCGTAAGCGATCATTAGATCCGCAGTCAGGATCGGTGCCAGGACAGCTCCCGATCGTCCTCCCATCGAGACAATGGAACTCGCGATTCCCCGTCGAGAGATCGGGAACCAAGCCCGAATCAGGGCCGAACAGACCGGATAAGCACCCGCTTGAGTGGCTCCGCAAAGAAATCGAAACAGCAGAACAATCCAGACTTGCGTGGCCACTCCCAGCAAGCCAGTGAACAGCGACCACCCCAGAATATAGACCGTCAACATGATCCGTGGACCAAATCGGTCACTGAACCAACCAGCTGGCACTTGAAACAGAGCATACGACCAGAAGAACGCGCTGAGGAACCAACTCATCTGCGTCTGCGTCATCTGCAGGTCAACTCGCATCTGTTCCGATGCGATGCCCACGGCAAACCGGTCAAGATACAGCAGGCAAGCCATCAACGTCAGCAGGCCCGCCACCCAAATACGAATCACAGTCGGCTTCATGGCGGGAGCCCGCCACAGGCCGACCAAGCGCCGCGCTTACAGACTTTGATCGGAACCAGTCGCTCCGACGCGATCCGCGTCTGAAGCTCAGTATCCAGCAGCGGGAATCGACCCTGCTCCCGCTTCAGGAGCACGATGTCGCCCTGAAGTCCGGCTGCTAGTGTGCCGAGCCGTTCTTGAAGACGCATGGCAGCTGCGGGAGCTGAGGTCGTCGCCCGAATCACCTGTTCGAGGGGCATCCCCAAGTACAGAAACTTGCTCATGGTGGTTGGCAGATCGACCACCGGACCATGCAGGTTGAATTGATGGATGTCGGTACTGATCGTGTCGGGCCAGAATTCAAACGTCCGACAGGCGGGCTCCGCCACGCGCCACACGAACGCGCCGACGCCATGTCCCACATCGAACAGGACTCCTCGCGAACGAGCCTCCAGAAGGGCGTCGAGCGGGGCTCCATGCAGATCGAACACATGATCGGGATGCGGATTGTAGAGATGAGTGTACATGTCGCCGGGACGCAGTGTCTTGAGCACAGTCTCCGTCGGAATTCGTGAGGCCGCGTGATGAATCATGCAAGGGCGCCCCGTCAGATCGGCCGCCTCGAAGACCCCATGGAATCCGGCCCATTCGTTCTTCTCATCAAAATTCGCCAGCCCGGAAGTGAGCCGCACCTTCATCCCCACGAGCCGGTCCGGGTGTCGATTCACGCAGTCGACCGCCGAAGGAACATGCGCATGTCGCCCGTCATTCAAATCCCCCATAAAAGGCGGAATGTTTGGGTGTCCCTGCAAAGCCCCGATCATAGAAATGTTGAGCAGAGCATAAATCTCTTCTGCCGCAACTGGGATCACGAAGCGGGCCATGTTCGCATAGGTCAGCGCTCCCGCTGTGCCGGTGTCGAGCATCGTGGTGACGCCGGTTCGCAAGCCCGCCTCGAACGGATCGATCGAATAGATGCCCATGCCGCTAAAGACATGCACATGCAAATCAATCAGGCCCGGAGCCACAATCAAGCCTTCAGCGTCGATTTGCTCCTCTCCGTAAGCGACGAGATCGGGACCGATCTCCTGGATCAGTCCGTTCGCGATGCGAATGTCGACCCGCTGCGGTGGGCTTCCCGTACCGTCGTAGACCTGGCCATGGCGAATTAGCGAATTGGCGATTGGATTCATCGTGTGGACCGATCGTGGTGAGCAGCCACTTCTTGGCGGATGGCCGAGATAATCTCTTCCGCATCGCCAGGTTGCAGGCATTGAGTATACAGGTACGCTCGATCGGGCGACTGCTCATCTTCGGCCAGCACGATCTTGCGGGGCCGAGCTCGGAGTGCGAGTACCAGATCTCTGGCACAAAGACCGGAGGGCAACCCACTCGATTCAATTTGCAAAAGTGGAAACAGCTGCCCGTTCAGGCCGACATCCCGTGCCGTCCAGCGGAGTTCCGGCAAATCACTGACTCCTTGGAATATCAGCTCGACCCGTGCCCTCCAGGTGGCATACTCAAACGCATGGTCCCGTTGAGCGTAACGTTGCAGAGCCGCCATCAAACCGATGATGGCTTCCTTGCTGACCTTCATCGACCGCCCGATTCCGTGACGCGGCGACCGAGAGATCCAACCTTCATCGACCCAATGTTGCAGAGACCAAGTCCCCGCGCGCACGTCCATATCGACCATCTGGACCCACGCACTCCGGATCAGCTCCCTCCGACCACATAGAATCCCCGAAGCCTGTGGGCCACCCAAATGCTTCCCGCCGCTGTACGCGATGAGGTCGGCCCCGCGACGACTGAACGACGTGAGGTTCTCGATCGGCGGCAAAGCACAGGCAGCATCCACAATGACGGGAAGCCTGTGACGGTGAGCGAGCTCGACTAAGGCTCCGAGGTCGGGAACTTCTAGCACCCCTTGCCAGACAAACCCAATGGCAGCTGTTCTGGGTGTGATGGCTCGTTCAATCTTCCATAAGGCATCCGCTGCTCGATAATCGATCGACACCAGCTTCGCCCCGGAGAGCCGCAAGGCATGGTCGTAATCGTACGGCCCCGGAACCGGATAGATGATTTCGTGTCTCGAGCACCCGGAAACATCGGGGAGTTGATCCATGATCTCCGGACGATTCCCTGCCAGACACGCCGCAGCTGCCAAGGTCAGCGCCGCGCTGGCCCCGCTGGTGACGATTCCCGCCTCTGTTTCCGTCGACTGCTGAATCAGCGTGCTAGCCGCGGAGAGTAGATCGTCGATCTCCCAATACTGGCCCGTCGCGGCTCTGATCGCTTCGATGACTTCGGGATGCGGGCAGCTCCCACTCACGCGGGTAGCGTGCCCCACGGCGTTGATGATCGGACGTAACCCGAATCGTTCAGTCAGCTCAGACAGCATCGCGGCATCTCCGGGAGAAGGCCCGGGCCGGGTTGACGACCATAATCTGGTGAATCTGCTCATCGGTCACACCGCGTTCCCTGAGCATTGGCACGAAGGTTTC
>Ga0105046_10002049_pt1 | contig 31657 bp, 26 predicted proteins | sample MAT03_FD_78385 | JGI IMG/M metagenome (GOLD analysis project Ga0105046, IMG submission 78385) | Freshwater microbial communities from Lake Fryxell liftoff mats and glacier meltwater in Antarctica - MAT-03 (megahit assembly) | ecosystem: Environmental > Aquatic > Freshwater > Ice > Liftoff...
GCGAGTTTTTCGTATTCCGCCAGAGCCATCCCCACGACCTGATCCATATTATAATACCGGTAGGTAGCTAAGCGCCCCACAAAACTGACATTTTTCTCGGCCTCCGCTAGTAAGGCATACTTCTGGTATAATACCGCCGTTTCAGGTGCCGGGATCGGGTAATAAGGCTCTTTGCCGGGACCAAAATCTTCCGGGTATTCACGGACAATGGTCGTCGCGTCACACTCTTGCCCGGTGGCGTGTTTGATTTCCACTATCCGGGTGAAGTCCTCGTCATTTGGGTAATTTACCTGCATAGCCGGTTGCCAAAATCCGGGTTTTCCCGCAATTTGCCCACGATCGGATGCCACAAGTTCATCCTCCGTGAATGATTCATTTTCAAAACGAAGTGAGCGGTAAGGCAATTTGCCCAAGCGGCAGTCAAAGTATTCATCCACCGGGCCGGTATAGATCATGTGTGCAAATTGCACTTCGCTGAGGACGTCACGGTAATTCGTATTTAGCCGCACCTCCACCCCGGGACTGGCGGCGAGCATGCGTTCAAACATTTTTGTATAACCTTCTTTCGGGAGGGCTTGGAATTCTTCGGTTAAATAACGGTCGTCCCGGTTTATCCTGATGGGAATCCTCCCGCAAACACTCGCGTCAAGGTCTTTGGGGTCCCGCTTCCATTGTTTGAGAGTATACCCCTTAAAAAACTTCTCATAAAGTTCCCAGCCCACTTGGGAAATGATGACTTCCTCAGAGTTTAGCGGTTTTTCTATTTTCACTTTTTTACTTTCCAAATAAGCTTGGAATTCTTCGGGAGTCGATGGGGATCCGGTTAATTGCTCAAAAGTATTCAGGTTAATCGGGAAATTCCAATACCTGCCATCTGTATAACTCAGGATTTGATAGTTAACGGCATGCCACTCGGTGAATTGTGAAAGGTACTCCCGGATACGCGGGGAATTCGTCCGGAAATAATGTGGCCCGTATTGGTGGATCAAAACCCCGGCATCATCTAGTCGGTCATAAGCATTCCCCCCGATATGATTCCTCTTATCCACAATGAGGCACTTCTTGCCATGTTGTGAAGAGAGCCTTTCGGCGAGTACCAGTCCGGAAAATCCTGCGCCCACGATCAAGTAATCATATATTTTCATGGGAAAGGTAATATCAATATCTAGACTTTGACCATGGCATAATGCCCGACAGGCTGGAGTAGGTCTGTCACCGGCCCGAGTTTCACGAGCAATTTGTCCAGAGCATTGGTTCGGGATGGGATCTTGAGCTCCACCATAAAAATATATTCATCCAGACGGTTAAAAATCGGACGGGAATAAATCCGCGTCATATTGATCTTTTCGCTTTTGAGGACTGTCAAGACATCACATAAGGCCCCGGGCTTATCCCTAGTCTCAAAAAAAAGTGTCGATAATCCGGGTTTATTCTTGGGAGTAACCGGTTTACCAATAACAAAAAACTTTGTTTGGTTTACCGCATGTTTCCCCACATCCTTCGTAATAATCTTCAGTTGATAGAGCTGGGCTGCCTCGATACTGGCGATGGCCGCCCCTTGCGGATCCTTGATGGCTTCTTGTGCGGCCACCGATGTGCTCCCACAAACTACCCGTTCAGCCTTTGGTAAATGCTTTCGTAACCAAGAGTTACAATGATCAAAGGGAGCCCGGTGTGAATAAATCCGTTTGATCGCACTGGTAGGCAATTTGCCCTTTGCCATCAGGAGTAACTCGATACGCATGAGTAACTCCTCACGGACAAGTGCCGATGCCGGATTCCACTTCGGAAAACGGATCATCTCATCGACAGTCAAGTCGATCATGCCTCCTGAACCATTCTCGATAGGGACAATAATGACATCCGCCTTTTGCCTGCGTAAAGCGTCAAAACAGTCAAAAGCGGTTTTCCCGGACTGCATCTTGGCCTTGGGAAAACGCCGGCGCGCAGCAATTTGCGAAAAACTTCCTTCTTCTCCAAAAAATGTGATATTCATAGTCAACCTTTATAGACTCTAGACACAAAGCCACTCAGGCCTACAAAACAACCCTTTTTATTCCGTTTTTCATTCTGGATATCCAAAGACTGAACTGAATAATGCCCGGTTCATACCCTGACAATATGGAATCTGACATTATTCATCCCCTCTATAGGCTAAATCCCCTCTTGCGGAGTGTTGACAGACTCCCGTGCTCTGCTATTTTCGACCTCTATTTTGGCAGTAGAAATAAAAACAACAAAACGGCTAAGTGGAAAATTTATGAGCAAAAAGGCAAAAAAAACATCAAAGTCAAAATTGGCCTCCAAGGCCAAACCCTCCAAAAAACCGTCCTCTGTAAAGAGTCCAGGTTCTAAAGCTTCTTCCAAACTCGTCTATTATTTTGGCGGTGGTAAGGCTGAAGGCGGCGGGACAATGAAATCCCTCCTCGGTGGTAAAGGTGCTAACCTCGCGGAAATGACACGCATCGGGCTTCCCGTTCCTCCGGGATTCACCATCACTACCGAAGTCTGTACTTATTATTATGACAACAAGAGGACATATCCAAAAGCCCTCAAAGCACAAGTGCGCGAAGCCGTTGAAAAGATGGAAAAAAACCTGAATAAAAAACTAGGTAATCCTTCCAAACCCCTCTTGGTCGCTGTCCGTTCTGGTTCCCGTGAATCCATGCCCGGCATGATGGATACTATTTTGAACCTTGGCTTGAATGACGCCACTGTCGCCGGTCTAGCCAAACTCAGTAATAACGAACGTTTCGCCTACGATTGTTACCGCCGCTTTGTCCAAATGTACGGTGATGTCGTTATGGGTGTCCAAAAACGCGCTGGTGAAGAGCATGAACCCTTCGAAACAGCTATTGAAGAACTTAAAAACGAGCTTTTCCCGAATGAACACGAAGTCGAAGACACCCGTCTCGATGCAGCAGCCCTCAAAGAGCTCGTGCGCCGTTTCAAGAAACTCGTGCACGACCGCACCGGTAAAGACTTCCCTTCGAACCCTTGGGACCAACTCGACGGAGCCGTTGGCGCCGTTTTTAACTCATGGATGAATGATCGTGCTATCGTTTACCGCCGCAAATACAATATTCCTTCGGAATGGGGTACTGCCATCAATGTCCAAGCCATGGTCTTTGGAAATACCGGAAACGATTCCGGATCCGGTGTGGCCTTCACACGTGACCCAGCCAACGGTGAAAAAGTCTTCTACGGTGAATTCCTCATTAATGCCCAAGGTGAAGACGTCGTCGCAGGTGTCCGCACACCTGAACCCGTCAAAAAACTCAATGACATCATGCCCAAGAGTTATGCCGAGCTCGAGAAGGTCCGCAAGACCCTCGAAGCCCATTTCCGCGACATGCAGGATTTTGAGTTCACGATTGAAGAGGGTAAACTTTTCATGCTGCAAACCCGTAACGGGAAACGGACCGGCCTCGCCGCTCTGCGTATCGCTGCTGAAATGGTGAAGGAAAAATTAATCACCACTGAAGAAGCTGTCCGCCGTATCCCAGCCGATTCCCTCTCCCAGGTGCTCGCACCGATCTTTGATGCGGAAGCTGTCACAAAAGCAGAGCTCCTGAGTAAAGGCCTGCCTGCAGGTCCGGGTGCCGCCAGCGGAAAAATCTATTTTAATGCTGAACGCGCCGTCGAAGCTGCTGAACGCGGGGAAAAAGTCCTCTTGGTCCGTGTCGAAACGTCCCCCGAGGACCTGCGCGGTATGATCGCTGCTGAAGGTATCCTCACCGCCCGTGGTGGTGTCAGCTCCCACGCAGCCCTCGTCGCCCGCCAAATGGGTAAAGTCTGCGTATGCGGTGCCGCTGACCTGCTCGTGGATTATGATAAACTGACTTTGACCGTCAAAGGACGTACATTCAAAGCGGGTGACTTTATCTCGATTGACGGAACGACCGGTGAAATCTTCGCTGGCCAAGTCAAGACGGCCCCTTCCGAAGTCATCCAAGTGCTCTTGAATAAGACACTCAAACCTTCCGACAGCTACACCTTCCAGGTCTTTAACCAACTCATGACATGGGCTGATAAATACCGTAAGCTCGCTATCCGCACAAATGCCGATCAACCTGATCAAGTCGAAAACGCCATCTCCTTCGGCGCCGAAGGAATCGGTCTCTGCCGTACAGAACACATGTTCTTCGAAGGTGACCGTATCAATAGTGTCCGCGAAATGATCCTGGCCACTAATCTGAAAGAACGTGAACATGCAATAGCCAAGCTTCTTCCTTTCCAAAGGGAAGATTTCGTCGGACTCTTTAAGTCCCTCAAAGGACTCCCGGCCACCATCCGTTTGCTGGATCCCCCCCTTCATGAATTCCTTCCTCACGAAGGCAGCATGATCCGTGAAGTCGCCGAGAAACTCGGTAAGAGCGCTGATTGGGTCCATGCCCGCGTCGCCGCCTTGCACGAAGCTAACCCCATGCTCGGTCACCGCGGTTGCCGTTTGGGAATCACTTATCCGGAGATTTCTGAAATGCAAGCCCGTGCGATCTTTGAAGCCGCTGCTGAAGTGCAGAAAAAAGGGATCAAGGTCAAACCCGAAGTCATGATCCCGCTCGTCGGGTTCCCCAAAGAACTGGAGCTCCAACTCGAGATCGTCCACCGTATCGCCAAACAAGTCGGCGAAGAGCAAAAGGTCAAGTTCGACTATATGGTCGGCACCATGATCGAAATCCCCCGTGCAGCCCTCATCGCCGATGAGATCGCCAAGCAGGCGGAATTCTTCAGCTTCGGCACCAACGACCTCACCCAGACAACTCTGGGCATGAGCCGTGACGACGCCGGTAGCTTCCTCCCTCAATATCAAGAACTTGATATCGTGAAAAATAATCCTTTCGCCTCTATCGACCAGACAGGCGTGGGTAAACTCATGAAAATCGGGATCGAAGGTGGCCGCGCCACCCGCCCGAATATCAAGATCGGTATCTGCGGTGAGCATGGTGGTGAACCTTCCTCAGTGAAGTTCTGCCACAAACTCGGACTCAGCTATGTCAGCTGTTCTCCATTCCGCGTGCCGATTGCACGTTTGGCCGCTGCCCAAGCAGCCCTCGAAGAAGCCTCAGAAAAGAAAAGTGCTAATAAGAAAAGTGCCAAAAAGAAATAAGTAAAACCCGAGAGTAATCCGTTTTTAAAATCCATCAGCCCCGGTGACCATCCATTTGTTCACCGGGGCTTTTTTGTTTATCAAGATATACCCCTACCGATCTAAAGCAAATTGCTCCAGCATCCACCTGCGGCTATCTCATTTCGAATTTCTAATTACAGTCAAAGATATCCTATCCAGCATGCAATTGTCCCTAATGATTACGGATAACCATTCCTATAGCGGGGAAAGTCCATCACCATATCTATTAGGATAAAACTTTACCTCGAACTAACCCGTTGCAGCACTCTGTCCCTACGCCTTGAGTTTCATGGTGCGGGAGCGGAGATAGTCGATGAAGTTAATGAGGGAGGTCTTGAACTCGGATGGGGCAAATGGCGTGAGTGCATTATGCGCATCGTCGAGGTGATTGCTAATAATCTGGATTGACTCAGAAAAAGCACCGGACTCCTCGATCATACGGGCAAGTTGCTTCCGGGCTTTGTCCGTGTGGTGGAGCATGAGTTCACGGACTTCTGCTTGGGCTTCTTGATTTGCATGGCTGAGGAAAATGAGGATGGGCAGGGTTAATTTCCCTTTATCTAGATCGGTCCCGAGGGATTTTCCGATTTCATTCTCCTTCCCGTAAATATCCACACAATCATCCCAAATCTGGTAGGCAACGCCGAGTTTTGTGCCAAATTCCCGCATCGCTGCAACTTGCTCCAGAGTAGCCCCGCTGATTTTAGCGGCGAGCTCGGTACTGGCCCGGAAAAGGGCCCCGGTTTTCATTTCGATTAATTTAAAATATTCCGGAATCGTCATGGTATAGTCATAACGGCGTTGTGTCTGGAGGATTTCCCCTTGGCAAACCTCATTCGACTCAAAAGAAATCCGTCGGCAAATCTCATTATCTGTAAAATATGTGGCCTCCATCAATGCATGGGCAAAAATCGAGTCCCCAACAAGAACCGCTGTTTCAGCCCCCCACTTTCTTTGGACGGTAGGTTGACCGCGGCGGACACTGGCCTCGTCGATAATGTCATCATGCACCAAGGTCGCCAGATGGATGAGCTCGAGGATCATTGCTAGTTTATCGTGCTCTGGGGTTTTGACCCCGCAAGCCCCTGCGGCAAAAAAGACCAAGGCCGGACGGATTCTTTTCCCGTGCGTGGAAAGCGTATACTGGATATAGGACTGCACTCCGGCATCAAATCGCTCCACTTGCTTGAGGACTAAATCCTCCACTTTTGAGATAGGTTCGCGGACACAATCAAAGATCGCAGCCAGTTCCGGGGATTCTTTAGTGATGAATTTTTCGGGGTGCTGAACGGCTTTCTCGACGACGTGTTGTCTGATTCTTGAGACCGTTTTTTGAACGAGAGATTTCACTGTAGACATAAATTAACGCCTAGTCGGGAAGAGTCAACACGAACTTTCAGAAAATATTGAAAGTTCATGGTTATAGTCAAAAATTAGCAAAATGAATTGTGGATGATTTTTAAAAAATCAGATAGATTGACACGTGTGATTCAGCCCTATCGTCCTGATACAGAATATGCTAAAAGGCTTGCGTTAGCCTTTATTGAATCATTTTTGATTATTTTACTATTTTTCTTGCTCTTCCCGATGCTCCGAAAGATGACCGCTTCCCATATCCAGCCCATTCAAACGACGCCGGCTGTTTTAACGATTGATACAACACGGACAGCCCCACAAATGCCTGTTCAAAAGCCTCCCATGATGCAGAAACAGCCGGAATTCATGCCGACCGATCCTGCCCAAGCCAGTAAAGTGGCTCCCAAAGACCCAAAATTCTTTTCTGCTGAAAATACAATAGCCGCGAGCAGTTCCCAGGGAAAGGAAGACAATACAAATCCCAATCAAGAAGGGGCAAAAGTTCCCGGGCTTGGTTTTGTAAACCAGAAACAATCTGCCGCACTGGAAGGATCAGGGGGTCCCCCCCAGAAAGCCCAACCAGCTCAACCCCAGCAGCCTTCTCCCCAACAACAATCACAGCAGCAAGCCAAAGAGCAATCACAGCAGCAACAGGCCAAGCCCGACCAACAAACTCCGCCCCAACCGCAGCCAAAACCGGTCGAAGCACAACCCCAGCAGCAGACACAACAACCCCCTGCCCAAGAAAAACAGCCCGAGAAAACCCAAGACCAACAAACTGCTTCACCTAACCAGGTAAAACCCCTCGATACCCCGCCCAAAAATCCCACGCCGGATGTTAAACAAACAGACCAGACAGCCGCACCGAAACCGGATCAGGCAGCCTTAATGTCTTCCGATTCAAAAACCGCCGAATTAGTAAAATTTAATGAAGCCCCGAAACTCAGACCGGAGAAAGTCGCTGATACAGCGACAGTATCCGCTCCCGAGGCCGCACAAACAGCGCCAAAACCCCAAATCATGAATATGGATGATTTGAACCTAGCACAACTTGCAGCACTGAACCCCCGTTCCTCCGGCCCACCGCCCTCCCCGCTAAATCCAGGGGCTCAAGCATCCTCCCCTTCCGCATCCCCATCGACATTTGAACAACAAACGGCAATCGAAGGGGGACGCAGGGCCTCGATTAGTTCGATAACCTCCTATGATACTGCCGCGAGTCCCTTGGGCAAATATGTCCAGTATATCCTGATGTCTATTAAAAGCCGTTGGCTCGGTCTCGTGTCAGACCCGAATAAAATCGGCCTTTTAAAGGTCGGCAATGTCCGTGCGAAATTTGACCTCCTAGCCAATGGCACGGTGACAAATATCCGGCTTGTCAGTGATAGTAACGATGTGATTTTTACGGGACTATGCCACGACGCCATCTATCGTGGAGGAGTCCCGTATAACCCTTTCCCGTCAGAGGTAGCAGCAACTCTGGGGGATAAAAAAGAATTTGAAATTAGTTTCGCACTCTATTAGCTATCCCCTACCTATGTTTGAATTCATTACAAAAGGCGGTATTTTCATGTATCCAATCTTGGCGTGTTTAGTCGTCGGACTCGCCATTATATTGGAAAGGGGTGTCGCCCTTGTCCGGAAAAAAATAGTACCCTATAGCATTATCGATGCGACTGAGGCCGTCCGTGACATCGACGATATTCCGACATTAAAGAAAATTTGCGAAGATGATAAATCTGCCTTGGCCACCGTGATCTTAACAGCCATCAGCCATTTTGACTGGCCAAAAAATGAAAATTTAGAGGCGATCCAGACAAAAGCTAGGGTCGAAATTAATAAAATGGAACGTGGTTTGGTCTTTCTGGAAATCTGTATCGGGATCGGACCCCTGCTTGGTTTGCTCGGGACAGTGTCCGGATTGATGCGGATTTTCCAAGGCCTTGGGACAGCCTCCAGTGATTTGCAAACCCAGATCATCGCCCATGGTATTGCGGAAGCCTTAAATAATACCGTCGCGGGGATAGGCATCGCCATTCCCGCGCTGATCGCCTGGAGTTATTTCTCCCGGAAGATCGAAAGTGCCGGGGTCTTGATGGAAAGTGTCTGTACAGATCTTTTATCCAAAGTTTATAGGAGCTAGGTTTTTTGTCTTATGCAATTTGTCGTTAAAAGAAAACGTACCCCCCAGATTATCCTTGTGTCTCTCATGGACATCTTGGCTATTCTCTTGATTTTCTTCATGGTGACAACGACCTTTAAAAAGGCTTTACCCGAGGTCCAGCTCAAGCTCCCCGAGGCAAAACAATCACAGGATGGTAGCAATCTAGAAAATGAACCTCTCATCCTGACTATCGATAAGGATGATAAAATGTGGATTGCCGCTACGCCTGTGACTTTTTCGAACCTTGACCAGACTTTTAAAGATGCCAAAGAAAAACAGCCAAATCTGACTCTTGAAATCCGCAGTGATGAAAAAGCAACCTTCGGCACGATTATCAAGGTGATGGATGCTGCCAAACTCGAGAAGATCGATAATATCAAGGCTCTTACCCGTAAACCGGACATTCAAGAGGTTAAGTAATGATTCTTGAGATCGTCAGGTACGGGCATCCTGTCTTGTGGCAGAAGGGTAAAAAAATCACTAAAATCACCCCCGAAATCCACGAGTTCGCTGACGACATGCTCGATACCATGTATCATGCTGCGGGGGTCGGTTTGGCAGCCCAACAGGTAAATCAAGCTTTGCAAATGGCCGTGGTGGATATTTCAGGGGCGGATCGGCCTTCTAAAATGTGGTTCTCCGGTGTCGAAGTGGATCCTGAGGATTATATGCCCCTGATCCTGATTAATCCCGTCATCAAACCCTCTGGTGAACTCGAAAGCGGGACGGAAGGATGTCTGAGTTTCCCAGAAATCGGTGGTAATATCCTGCGCGCGCCAGTTGCCGAGGTCAAAGCCTCCAAACTCGACGGATCCATCCTGCATTTTAGGGCTGCTGGCCTTTTGGCCCGTGCGATCCAGCACGAGGTGGACCACTTGAATGGGATCCTTTTTATCGACCGCATGATCCAGCGTGACAAAGAAAAGGCCAAACCCTCCATACGCAAATTGCTGAAACAAACCCGTGCAGAACTCGGACTTAAAGACTAAAGTTTTATCCATGCCCTTATTCCTCTCTATTCTCCAAAGTCTCAGTACAATGAGCTTTTATGCGAAAGTCATCGACCATTCATTCGGTCAAATCTTTTGGTTACTCTTCCGCTTTATTATCATCATCATCGTGGCCAATGCCCTCAGCATGATTCCGTTTGCCAAACAAATCGCAGAGGAAAGTGGTGCTTGGGTCGAAAAAACCCTCCCACCTCTGACCATAAAAGCGGGAGTCCTCTCTTCGGAATCCACAACCCCTTTTATCTATAAGGGTAAAATCGAGGCAGCTACTGGCGGGAGTGAACCCTATGAGCTGGTCATTGACACTTCCTCGACAAATTATCCTACGATCACGTCCTCAAATCTTTCAATGACCTTCGCCGTAGCTTCCCAAGGCATCCAGATGGAGGCACTCAAAGGCCCTTTCCCCGCGAAACAAGAGATTACCTTCAAGCATCTGCCGGATGGCCGGATCAATGCCAAATATGTCGAGGACTACCTCTCAGCCAGCCTAAAGATGATCATCTTCGTTTTTGGCCTTTTTTTTGTCGGGTTCATGATCCTCTTCTACGGCTTCTTTATTAATCTATTTTTTATCGGGAGCACATTTGCCCTTGAGAAACTGACCGGTTCTTTCCTGACAATCAGTCAGATTTCAAAAATATCATGTTGTGCGACTATCCCTGCACTACTCATCTGCTCAATCTATTTTTGGGTCCGCTTTTTCCTGATCGATATCCAGCTTATTTTCCTTCTGGTTTACGGTATCTATTTCCTTTTAGGAACCACAGCCGCACGGCGGCGACGTTTAGCTGAAATCGTCCGTAATAACGCCTCTGACGATGATGAAATGTAACGGGTCAAGCGATCCCGAGACTTTGCGCCCCGAGACTCTACCCTGTAGCTCTGCCTCCCGAGATAACGCAGCAATTTGCGCCCATCTAGGGAATTTGAATCCACTGACTTAACCGTGGTCGATTCGTAGAGGTAGAATTCATCAATCAATCCCGCTTTAAAAAAGGATTCCAGCACCTTTACCCCGCCTTCAATCAGACAAGAGGAAATATTTTTACCGGCCAGCCACCGTGCAATTTGCTGCGGGACCAATCGGCCTTTTTGTTTGGGAAATGATTTTCCGCTGAGATGGAGCGTTTTATTGCGGAATTCATCCGAGAGCAATTTGCTCGTGGCTGGCACGAGTCCTTTTGAATCAAGGATAATACGCCAGGGTTGCTCCTTACCCTTAGAATCGTAACCGTGTCGGAGGGTGAGTGAAGGGTTATCCGCAAGAACAGTTCCGGCCCCCACCATAACGGCATCAGTCTGGAATCTTAAATAATGGGCGTGTTTTCGGGAAAGAGCTGTGGTGATCCATTTACCGGGGTGCCCATTGATTTTGTCGTCCTTAGTCAGGGCGATTTTTCCAATGAAATACGGGCGTTTGAGGATTTTATGAGTAAAGAAAATGCGGTTAAGGGCCAGACACTCATCCTCCAAACATCCGGCATCTACTTGTATCCCAGCATTCCCGAGGATTGCGAACCCTTTTCCTGCATGCCGCTTATCAGGATCGAGACATCCGATGACCACCCGCGCAAATTGCTCACGAATAATTAAATCGGTGCAAGGTGCGGTGCGGCCAATTGAAGAACAAGGCTCCAGGGTTACATAAATCGTGGCCCCCGCGCAATTTGCTTTTCGTGCTTTGGCGTCCCGGACGGCATTAACCTCCGCATGGGCAAGACCTGCTTTTTGGTGGTAACCTTTCCCGATTATTTTCCCTGCTTTAACAATCACAGCCCCCACCATCGGATTTGGGGAAACGGTGCCAGCCCCTTTCATGGCTAAATTCAGGGCCTGCCGCATGAATTTCCCGTCTATCCGATCTGTTTTTTTCATAAATCTCCCAGAATAAAGTATCCCCTATTCCGTGAATAAACTCCGGACAAATTCCTTTGGTTGGAATGGCTGCAAATCGTCGGCTTGCTCGCCTAATCCGATGAATTTGACAGGGATTTTGAGTTCATTCTGGATTGCGACAATGATGCCACCTTTACTGGTCCCATCTAGCTTGGTTATGACTAATCCAGTTAGCGGGGTAATCTTGTGGAATTCGCGCGCTTGATTCAGGGCATTAGCACCGGTGGAACCGTCCAGCACCAGGATCGTCTCGTGTGGCGCATCCGGGATTTTTTTACCGATAACACGACGGACTTTTTCGAGTTCAGCCATGAGATGCGCTTTATTATGGAGGCGCCCGGCTGTATCAATCAAAATAACGTCCGACTGATTTGTCATACCTTGGGTCACCCCATCATAAGCCACCGAAGCGGGATCAGCCCCATAGGTGCCGAGGACAGAATGTATTCCCAAGCGTTCACTCCACATTTTGAGCTGTTCAATCGCCGCAGCCCGGAATGTATCCGCCGCCACAAGGGTAGGCTTCTGTCCGGCATTTTTGAGGCGGTACCCGATTTTGGCACAAGTCGTCGTTTTTCCCGTACCATTGACTCCGACCACGAGAATAACCGTCGGGCCGGTGGAGGCTGTTGCCAGGGGATATTCCTCATTGTCCCCATAGACAGAGAGGATTTCATTAATGGCTACTTCACGTAAGTCATCGACCTTTACGGTCACACTGGCACGTTCACGGACAGCTTTCATGACTTTCTCCGTCATGGAAAGTCCGAAGTCAGCCTGGAGCAAGGCCGCCTCAAGCGAATCAAAATCCAGTTTTTCACCGCTAAAAGCCCTGACTATCCCGACCCGCGCTTTTTGCAGCCCTGTTTTCAGCTTATTGATTATTCCAAACATGACTTTTTAAATTCCTTATTAAAGTAAAGGTCTATACATTCTCCTGCATGATTTTCCTCGCAGGCAATCCGCGAGACTATAACCCGCCACTGTTACTGATGCAAATTGTAATCTCTCATTCTTGCCCCAACGACAAGGGGTGTCCCCTATTTTTTGTCCGGCCTGGCTTTCCGTATGCGCATGGGCAAATTGCTTTGGGCACTTACCGGGAGGGAGTTTGTGATGGTAAGTCATCTGGATAAAACGAGAAAAAGATGTAGCCAAAAAGAGGCCTTCGAGGTATCCATTTCCTTCATGACCCCGATGACATCGCTCCGAGCCTCACTCTTTTCATATAACACGGTTGAACGCCTCCTGTTGGGCGATTTTTTCCATACGGTACAATGGAAAAGTGTGGCCAATGAGATCTCCGTTTATCCAAAAGACTGGCCTCTGATCGGGATAGGAACGACTAATTGGTTCAAGCGAAATGGGGAAATCATTATCCAAGGGACTGTCGGTGAACCGAAGGTTTATTGGTCTGATCCGGAGGGGGTTTCCCCCATGCACATTATCGATATCACACGGCAACGCCCTTCTGAATCAGGTCCGGTGCTTCAAACCCCTTCCTTGGGCGAAAACGGCGATATTCCTACATTTCCATTCCTCGCGGCAGCGGTCTGTGATCCCTCTACCGTTCAGACATGGGAAACCCCCGAGACAGACCATCTCCACGAATGGATCCAAGAAAAAATGATTGAATCTAATATCGGTTTGGCCGCAGTCCACGTGAATGGACCATTCGACTTTGTCAGCTATGCAACGGCTTTTTACCTTCCCTTAGAAGGACTCAAACTCACCGACGGCTACAATGCCAAAAATAACCTTAAACTCGCTGAACACGGCCCCGGACAATGGAGTGTCGGCGGGATATACGCCGCAAACCCAACGGTCCAAAATATTATCTCAGTAGCTACTCATCCCCTCCATATCCACGGTTTTGAAACTGGTTCGAATTGCGGTGGGCACATTGTACGGATGAAAACCGGCGGGGTTAAAATCTCCGTCTGGCCACTCAAAGACCTCGTCATGGAAATCAAAAACCTCGACGTCTCGTGGCAACCCATCCGGAATCTGTCTTTGGCTTGAGATATCAAGGGAGCAAGAATCACAAAAGCTCCCGATTATTTCTAGTAGTTCAGGATAAGGAATTTTAAGCTCAAGCCGCTTTCAGGCTCTTGAGTTGTTCAACTCTTTCGTAAGGGACACGGACTTTGCCCATAAGCTCGGGGCCCTTCAAATGCCCATGGCAATCTGAACCTCCAGTCGCGGCAAGATTAAGATCGTGGCAGATTTTGAGGTAACGCATATTCTGTTTTTCATCATGACGAATATGCCAGACCTCAATGCCTTGGAGACCTTGAGCGACGAGATTGCGGATGCTGGTGTCTACGTGGGTAATCCCGGGATGGGCCAAAATAGCTACCCCGCTGGAGGCTCGGATCACCCGGATCGCTTCTTTTGCGGATATCCTTGGTTTCTCCACAAAAGCAGAACCCGACCTGATCAAATACCTGCCGAAAGCATCATCGATCGAGTGGGCATAACCTTTTTGCACGAGGGCCATGGCGAGGTGGGGGCGACCGACCGTGCCTTTATCTGAGTAAACCTTCATATCCTCTTCGGAAATTTGAAGCCCCAAGGCCTGGAGTTTTACTAACATCCTGCTCACGCGTGTGAGGCGGTGATTTTCCTGGTCCTTTAGTGAGGATAAAAGTACAGGATCATCCATATCCACAAAATATCCGAGGATATGGATTTCACGGCCATTAATCTCTGAAGTGATCTCCACCCCGTTAATCGTTTCCACTCCATACTCTTTTCCAGCCTGATGAAAGACTTTTAACCCTTGGACGGTGTCATGATCGGTCAGGGAAATCGCCCTGAAACCCTTTTCTGCTGCCCTACGAACCACCTCACTGGGCGAATCAGTCCCATCCGAGCAAGTCGAATGGAGATGAAGGTCGCATATATTCTCTTGTTTGGTCATTAGTTTTTATCCACTGCATCTAGGGCTTTGTCGTGCGTGCGTGTTTGGGTTTTGATTTTTGTGTAAGTATAGAGTGCGGCCCCCGCAAAAATCAATTCAGCAATTACAAAAGCCAGTGCGTACTCAATACCGCCCGCACCAAATCCATAACTGTGCAGCCCTACCCCCAAAACAAAATTAACCCCATACCAAGCCATAAGAATAGCCATGAATCCAATCACCGAACCGATGGCCAATCCAAAACCACCCCACCAACCGGCAATCCGTCCATGCAAGATAAATAAGTAACTCATAAAGGCCACCAATGCCCAAGTTTCTTTCGGATCCCAATCCCAGAAGCGGCCCCAAGAATAATTTGCCCAGACACCACCAAGAATCGTACCGATGGCTAACAATAAAACCCCGATCTGAATGGTTTTATAGAGGTAATTATAGAGTGAGGCCTCAATAGTATGTTTTTTTGAGAAGAGGACTTTTCCGAGAATAATATGGGCCACTCCCAAAGCGAGGGCAAATGCTGCATAAGAAGATGTGATCGTCAGCACATGCACAGTAAGCCAGAAATTATGCTGGAGCACGGGCATCAAAGGCCGTATCGAGTCATTCAAGACATTCGGCAGGGAGTCCGCGAGTAAAAGAGATAAAATAGAGACGGGTAAAGCACCAAGCAGATAATAACGACAGCGATATTTCCACTCGAGGATAATAGCAAAAATCGAGACACCAAAGGATAACCAGATGACTGTCTCATACATATTTGTCACCGGCGCCCTCTCCGAAATAATAATACGCATGACAAATCCGGATATTTGGAGCAATAAGCCCGTCAATACCAGTGCCCAAGCAATCCGATAACCCTTTTTCTGATTCATAATCGCCAGCAAGGAAACAAATGCCCCCAAATAAGCGATCCAAGCCCAGCGGAAAGGATGGAATTTAAAATAAAAATTCTCTAAATGCACTTTCCACGGGCTAATACTCGCTGCGGGGTTAAGTCCTCCGGCAAGCTCTTTAAACCGGGTAGCAGCCACCTTAAATTCAGAAGGATCATTTTTTAGGTATGCCGACCTCATCTGGTCAAAGGCTTCCGCCACAGGCAATGCCTGTTCCTTCTGGTAGGCAGAACCTAGTAACTGCACGGGGATAAACTCGATACTCCCGTTCGGCGCAGGAGGAATCACCCGGTACGCATCACCTGACACAAGCCCTTCAAAAATATGCAAACGGCCTGAAACCGACTCTACATCCTTTTGTAGGGGGTCGAGTTTATCATTGGGTTTTTGGCGTTTCTGTTTTTGCAGGCTCTCAAAGGCTCTCACAAATTCCTGATTTGAGACTATCGACTCGAAAGAGGCTAATTTCTTTTTCCCATCCATCCCGAGCAATTTGCGTAAGGGCTGGTAGTCCACGAGGATGATTTCTTCCTTGGACCATTTTTGTGGATTAAACCAGATTTCCAAAAGAACCTCACCGGCAGGAAGTATTTTTTCTGAGAAACTGGGTTTGAATTCCTTTTTACCGGTCAATGACTGGAGGGTTTCGGCTGTGAAAACACCGAATGGTTTCTGGCGTCCGCCTGATTGGATAACGAGCCCGTCTAATGTCGTTGGATCAACTTGAGCACTTAACCATACGGGTAAAAAGAGGAGTAAGGCGGGTAATAGAGAAAAAAATCGTTTCATCATAATATTGTTGCCGTATCAGTGGTGGGGTTAATTTCCTTATTTTTAGAAGTAGCCGGTTTAGCATATGGTTTGCAGTAGAACATAATGAATATCCCTGCGCAAATACCCAATGAACCAATCCACTTAAAAAACCAGCCAGGGTCATACAGGACTTGGAGTGTGGTCTGGTTAAGGTTATTAGGATCCCATTGGGCTTGGGAAAATTTATAGGTCAACCCTGTAAGTGGACGCCACCATTCATTCGGATAAGTAGCTGGGTGATTCATTTTAGAAGTCTGGATGGAAGTATCACCAGTTTTAAGATGGTTGAACTGAATGGTACTGATATAATCCGCTGGATCATCGGTTCCTTGTCGTCGGGGAACCTGGAACTCCTGAAGAGTAATCAGGAATGGGATTTGATGAGCTTGGAGGCCAAATCCCACACGCTGTGGGCTGCCATCGGGACCTTCAAGAGTGACGACCTCTCCGCTGGGAATCCACTGAACCGGACCTTCCTGACCTTCAGATGTCCTGATCGAGGCCTTAAGAGCAGGAGTTAATGTTTTAGGATCCAGCGTCTGTACTTGGGTATCAGTGAGGACAACATTTTTTGTCAGAGGAATGGCTTTTTGAAAAACAGATAACGGAGTGACCGACCAATCAGCCCAACCGGGGATAATAGGCTCACCTTCAGTACTTTTCCCCGCCATAGTCACATATTCCCCTCTCATGACCATATACATGATTCTACCGTCGGGCTGGATAGCCATGATTAACTCTGGATGAGGTAAAGATTTTGATGCCCGTGGGCCTGGCTGGATACGGCCAGAGAGATTAATGAAAAGAGCCGGATTATTTTTCTCCTTACTCGCATTTCCCGGACGGCCCTTGACAATGGCGAAGTCAGTCCATCTTTCCGAAACTGAAATATTGACCCCATCTTCAAGGATAAATTTGGCGGGCAATTTAGCCGTTAGGTCGAAAGTCTTTTCGAGTCCCTCGGGTGAAATGATTTCCACACGGTCTTGAGTCCCCTCCTCAGCTACCAAAAAAGTAACGATATAACCGCTGGGTTTCCCCCATGAATTATCGATCACAGTAGATTCCGGACTCTTCGCGAAAACAATTTGATTTTCACTGAAGGGAATCCCTTCTCCGGGTTTAATCATTTTAGCAGGGTCAAAAGTGGGAAGTTCCTTGACGATCTTTAAAGTCGCCAATCCGAAAAGGTCGTAAGACTCGAGGCCTGAACCTTTCTTGAGCCAGAGAGGAACCTCAAAAGTCTGCGACATCATGGCACTTTGTAAACGGAGATTGACTCCCGGGACTGACTCGGGGTTATCGATGGCGGCCTCCAGATAAGGTTGAGCTTGGATACTCTCGGTATAATCACTGAGGATAATTTTCCTGTCACTGTCCGGGATTGGCATGACCACTGTTTTTCCCAGACGAGGAGGATGCATCGAGACATCGACATCAGTAATATAAGTCGCATGGTCCCTCGGACTATCGACTTGGAGGATGGTGCGGTTGGTAATAATCCGTCCAAGGGGTTTATCCTTATCGAGGGTTACATTCCCTTCAAAACCCCAGATACGACCGATCATGGCTCCGACAAGTAAAGTAATAATCCCGTAATGCGTCACAATAAATCCGAGGTGTTTATTCTGCCACGGCCACCGGGTCAATGTGACGGAAAAAAGATTCACGCAAAGAACAATCAACCAAAGATTAAACCACGGTGCTTTATAGATATATTCCTGGGCGACTTTGGTACTAAAGGATGATTCAGCAAAGGTCGCGATGGCGATGGCAAGGGCGATTGTGAAAATGAGAAACATGGCCAGTTTCAAGGAGCCAAGCTGGTGGACTAGCCACCAGTAAGGAGACTCTTTCTGCCTTTGCTTAATCAATTGTTCCCTTGTCGGTATCCCACCAGTATTTACAATCATCAGATGAATCCTAATCCTTATTAAGTTTAAACCAAGTCACGCAGACAAGGATCATGCCCAAGAGCATCCCGATCGTCATGGCAAAAAAGCTGCACACAACATAGAGGTGAGGATCCCCCACTTTGAATTGTGCCATGACCAACGCTCCGAGCATCATCCCGATATACATGCCGACCAGACAGGTCAGTAAATGGGCATATTTTATAAACACGCTTTCGTAGGCTTTAGGCAGGATAGAGTTCCCATAGGCCATACCCGGTATTCCCCCAGCAATCATCCCAATATGCATGAGGTTAATATGCGACAGGAGACCTTTACCCAGTATTGATTTCTCACAAGCACAAAGGCATATCCCGTCACGGACAATCGCTCCGAAACCGGCATCTGCCCACCATCCGGCTATCATAGCGAGATTACCGAGTGCTAACATGCCATAACAAGCTCGCAAAGTATAGGTCGCACCCGGACGGATACAGAAAATAAATCCTACGATGGCTATTAAAACAAAAACAAATGTCACCAAGACACCTGATTGAAAATCCAGGCGTGCTAAGTAAGATAAAAACGGGCCTTGTAACGCGACACAAAGAGCAAGGACAGAAGCTGTCTTTTCACGGAAAACCATTTCTTTAATCAAAGGAACGAGTCCCTCGCTTTCAAAGGGAATCGTATCGGTCTGCGAGAGTAGATTACGGAAACGGCCGAGGTCACCCTCTTGGATTTTTTCGCCAAGCCGGAATGCCCGCCAACTGACTGTGGCACTGGAAATGAGCATGAGAATGGCTGCCAAGACGGGATGGATCAGTCCGAGCATCGCTAGGGATATACCGATAATATTATAAAAAAAGGCAAATAGGATATTTGAGCGGATCCGGCGGATGACCAGGCGGCTTAAACAAATGGCATCAATAACATGGAGCAAATTGCCCCCGAAAAGGGTGGCTTGGGCGGACTCATGCGCCAAGGAAGTGCCACTACCCATGGCAATACTGGAGTAGGCAATCGAAAGGGCTGGTGCATCATTAGCCCCATCACCGACAAAAAGGACTTTTTTACCCGAATCCTGTAATGCCTTTATCCTATCTGCCTTTTCTTGGGGAGTTAAACCTCCCTGTATCTCATCGGCACCCAAACTCAGTTTACGGACGTTTTCTTCTTTATCCCCGGACATGATCACGGTGCGGATACCCGCCCGGTGCAAGTAGCCGGTAACCTCCTTGGACTCGTTGCGAGCGGCTTCACGTAAATAAATCAGGGAAACGAGTTTTTGATTGATGAGGACATTTAAAACAAGTGGACTTTCCGTGCTCGAATAACGTTTCTGTGTGAGCAGATCAGCTGCGGGCTTTTGGTCTGTGTGTAGCAAATTGTTATTCCCAATGACTAAAGACACCCCTCTTCCTGCGGAATCCTCGATAGACGCCTCAATTCCTTGGCCAGGCAAGGCATCCATTTTCAAAAGCCTGAATCCAGAAGTATCCAGGGTTGTTACGAGGGATTGGAATGCTTTAGCGATAGGGTGGTTAGAATGGCTCTCGACAAAATGGATCAGGCCAAGAACTTCTTCACGGTCGAGCCCGTCATCGACGATGACTTCTTCGACCTGGAGTTTTTCATCACTGAGAGTGCCGGTCTTATCAAAAACAACCGTATCAATGGCGGCAATCCTCTCGATGAATTCCCCCGTGTGTAGGATCAGCCCGCGTTTGGCCAAGGCGGCGATCGCACTCCATAGGCCGATGGGTGTCGCGAGCCCCATTGCACAAGGGCAAGCCACAATCAGCACAGCCATCGCATTAAAGAGCCCGACTTCCCACTGCCCCAAAAATGTCCAACCGGCAAAAGCGACAATCGAGCAAGCCGTCACCACCGGCAAAAACCATGAGACCATCCGGTCAGCCATCGACTGTATTCCCGAAGGTTTAAAGCGGGCTTCCTCGACGATTTTCAAGAGACTGTCGAGCTCGCGGTGACTTCCGTCTTTGGTTGCTTCAATGGTCAGTGAATTGTCCACGCAAATTGTTCCAGCCAGAACAGCATCCCCTTCCCGTTTGACCACTGGGTAAGGTTCCCCAGTCATGCCGGTTTCCTGTACAAACGCAATTCCTTCGCGCACTACTCCATCGACAGGAATACCTTCACCCATAGAAACCCTGATTTTATCCCCTATCTCGACTTCCTTCACTGGCTTTTCTTTGATTGAACCACAACAGGTAACCACCCGACATTGGGCAAATTGCGCACGGAAGGCACGGGCGGAAGAGATTGATTTCTGGCGACGCCCCTCGGACAAAAGGGTATTAAATGAATAAATCGCCACAAGGATAGCGACGACTTCATAATAGATTCCTCCCACACCAGTGAGAGTAGACTGGAGGGAGCCACAAAAGGCCCCGATAATGCCGAGAAGGAAAAGTTGTTCAACTACGATTTTCTTTTTAAACAATGCAGTAAAAGACAGCCGGATGATCGGGAGACCCGCCACTAAAATGACGACAAGAGCCGATAAAGCCAGAATCCCGTGGATAATCAGGCGAACCGAGCCTGTGGGCGGGGAGATATTCACGGCAAGACTGAATACCATGGCTTGTCCTGAAACCAAAAGAGCAACCCCGATACGAAACCATTGCATGGAACGGGAAGAATTTGATAAGGCAGATGAACTCTCCTCATTCAATTCTCCCTGAAGATCAGTATTTGGATTTGAACAACAACCAGCCATATGAGTGTCAGTGAATTATTCTATTGAAGTAAGTGAAAAAAGTAACATAGTCCGTATGGATTTCACGTTTTATTTACAATTTTTAACCGTTAAATATTTTATGGACAAGAAACGAGATGTTTTGAATGTGGATATCGTTAATTTATATATTTCACCAGGGCATAACTACTTTGGCCACCACGGAAAACCGGCGGACAAACACGAAATCATTGACTGTGATCTGATTGAAATCGAGGCCGGAAAAGGTGTCATTGGCGACCGTTTTTTTGATTTTAAGGAGAATTATAAAGGACAAGTGACTTTTTTTGAACAGGAAACATTCGAGCAGCTCGCCCGTGACCTCAAGATCAAAGGTAAAACCACGGCCGCTTTCCGCAGGAATATCATTACTCAAGGAATAGACCTTAATACCCTTATCGGACGTGAATTTGAGGTCCAAGGTGTCCTCTTTCTCGGAACCGAAGAAGCTAAGCCATGCTACTGGATGAATGAGTCATTTGGCCCCGGGGCTGAAGAGGCCCTGAAGGGAAAAGGTGGCCTCCGCGCCAAAGCCCTGACGTCAGGGACGATCCGGCGGCAAAAATAACCCCGCTACCCATTCATTCGATGCAAATTGATCCCAAAGAAAAAATCCGTTTTAGTGCAGGAATCATTGCCGGAGGCTACTCCACCCGGTTCGGACAAGACAAAGCCTTATTCCCTGTTAACGGCCAAACACTTTTAGACAAACAAATTGCGCTGGTAAAAGGTTTAGGTGCAAAAGAAATCCTCGTTTCATGCCGGCCCAAACAAAACCTTCCCGCGGACAAAGATAGGAAACTTGTTTTTGACGAGGTGGAAACCCTTGGTCCTATTGAAGGAATCAGGTGCTTACTGGGAGAATGCCAGACGCAATACTTATTCCTGCTCGCGGTGGATATCGTGGCACTCACACTGCCTTTCCTTCAAAAAACGCTCGCGCAAGTTGCTCTAGAATCAGGAACAGGTTTTGTATATTCTCATGATGGATTTTATGAACCTCTTTGTGCGATATACCCAAAATCGCTTCTACCCCTGATCAAAGAGCAAATTGCGCAAGGGGAATATTCGCTCCAGAAACTTATCACTCAGGCGCTGAGAGCCAAACTGGTGAATGCAGCCCCACTGCTAGACCATGAAATTAAATTCCTTGAGAATATGAATACTAAGCCTTGATTTTAAGGCATTTAACCTGTTTTTTAGAAGATACTATTTATGGCGAAGAAATTTTATATTACGACTGCGATTGATTATGTGAATGGCAAACCTCATCTGGGTCATGCTTACGAAAAGGTTTTGGCCGATGTCATCGCCCGTTTCAAGAGGAGCCAAGGCCAGGAAGTCTATTTCCTGACCGGAGTCGATGAACATGGACAGAAGGTTCAGCAGTCCGCTCAAAAAATGGGCATAGAACCACAAGCTTTTTGTGATGAGATGAGCGCACATTTTTTGACCCTGTGCAAAAAGCTTAACCTCTCGAATGACGACTTTGTCCGTACGACCGAGCCCCGCCATAAAAAAGTCGTTCAAGATATCCTTCAAAAACTTTACGACCAAGGACTCATTTATAAAGGACAATTTGAGGGCTTTTATTCGACCCGCCAAGAGCAATTTGTCACGGAAAAGGAACGTGGAGAGGATGGTAAATTCCCCGAGATTTTTGGTGAAGTAGTCCAGCTCACCGAAGAAAATTATTATTTCAAACTTGGCCAATACCAAGAATGGTTGATTAGTCACGTGACCAACAACCCGGACTTTATCTTTCCGGAGTTTCGACGTAAGGAAGTACTGGGTTTTCTCCAGCGACCCCTGAGTGACCTGTGTATTTCTCGCCCGAAGAACCGGCTGGCATGGGGGATTCCCTTCCCCTTTGACGCCGAGTATGTGACTTATGTCTGGTTTGACGCCCTGATCAATTACATTTCCGTCGTTGGTTATGGAACTGAAGAGTTCGGCAATTTCTGGCCTGTTGACTACCATGATATCGGCAAGGACATCCTGATCCCTGCCCACGCCATCTATTGGCCTTGTATGCTCAAAGCCCTTGATTTGCCCCTACCCAAAACGCTTCTTACGCACGGATGGTGGACTGTGGATCAAGAAAAGATGAGTAAATCCATAGGTAATGTCGTTGATCCCCTCACCTACATTGACCAATTTGGCGTGGATGCATTCCGGTATTATCTGATGAGGGAAATGGTAGTGGGCTACGACAGCGACTTTTCCCATGAGAGTTTCCTCGGGCGTTACAACGGCGACCTCGCTAATGACTTGGGCAATTTGCTCAACCGTTCGCTTAACATGCTCAAACGCTACCGTGATGGGGAAATCCCCGCGGCAAAGGTTAAAGATGCTGTTGATACAGAGGTCGAGCAATTTGCTTCCGCGCAAATCGCCCCAGTTCTGGAGGGGTATAACCATGTGCAAATCCATGATGCTTTATCAAATGCTTGGCAAATTGTCCAGCGGGCCAACCGTTATGTCGAGGAATCCGCCCCCTGGGCACTAGCCAAAGACCCGACTAAATCGGATAAACTTGATACGGTCCTTTATAACCTCATGGAGTCAATCCGACTGGTTTCTGTTCTGATCTCTCCTGTCATGCCTGAGATGTCCGGAAAAATCCAAGGACAACTCGGGTTTTCTGAAACATCCGCTGATTTTAACCAAGGGTTGACTTGGGGGCAAATTCCTGTCGCCCAAAAAATCGGGGAGGCAGTTCCTCTCTTCCCAAAACTCTTTGAAGAGAAAAAGGGCTAAAACGGAATAATCTACCATGCAGATAAAAATCACCTCATTATTGATTCTATGGTGCTTGATCTGCACGGGCATTATTGTCCCCGTGTGTGCACAAACTAATCGCTTCGACCAAATCACCCAAGCCTGTGGATTAACAAGCGAAGACATAACCAAAATCTCTTCAGGACAGATTATTTTTAAACAAGCAACAAAGACAGCGGATGAACAACTTTTTTTGTCCGGATTTTTCCTGCTCCAGACAACGTGTGATGAATTTGAAAAAGTGATCAAAGAAGGAAATATCATCAATACGAGTAAATCCGCTTTGGCCATTACGGAGATGTACCCAGTGCTCGGGCAGACAAATATCCAACCCGTCATCGAGAAATGTATGACTGAAGAAGCCGCTATTATTTACAAGAATGCTGCCCCCGGCCTGACTCTAAACCTTTCTAAGGATGAAATCTCTCAGTTCACGAGTCTCACCCTCGAAACAGACAATGCAAAAGCGGGCATTACACCTCGTGTTACACAAGACCTATTCACCCGGGCAGAAAGTTACCGATTATCAGGACTCTTTGGGGTAGCACCTTATGCCCGGAAATCCGGGGAAACTTCCGTCGCCAATGAAATCCGGGCCGCCGCCCTGTGCCTTCCCGATCTTTTCCCAGGGATAATCAATATCAAAGATGCCGTTGATGCCTATCCGATGAATCAACCAAAAGGGGCTGAACAGTTTTTCCAACTCACCTGCCAGGATATCGAGGATCGTCCCGACTTTATCCTGAGTCATTTCACATTTTTCAAACCCCAGCCTGATTCTTTCCTCGCCATTTCACGGCAGTACTATGTTTCCCATTCATATAACTCCCTCCTTATTGTCATCGGTGGTGTCCAAACGGAGAAGGGTTTCTTTGTTTTTTATTATAACTCCACATTCACAGACTTGATCACTGGCATGCTAAATAATGTCAAAAAAACCGTCGGTCTCGCGAAAATGAAAGGTGAGATTCAAAAACAAATGGCCACCTTCAAAAGCCGTTTCGATCAAAAAGCCCCTTAATTATCTTTCTCCTGAATTCCTTTTCAGTCGTATAGAAATCAAAAGCGGAGTACTGGGTGGAGAATCCTGACTCAGTTACGCCTTTAAAATAGTATTAAAACTACCGCTTAACGAAATTTTGCTACCATTCGTCGAATAATAGAATACCTGACACATAAATTGCTTTAGGTATATGCGAGTTAACAATTATATGAAAAGAATCAAAATATTATTTTTAACTCTTAGTGTTTTCCTCTGTATTCAGGCAGTAGGTTTAGCTCAGTCATTGATTACCGGAGTAACATTGACGACAAATAGTACTGCCGCGACGACTAATGAAGGGTTCCCCTTTTTGGGTACAAAAATATCACTGACAAGTATTACGTCCTCATATGGGACATTTTCAAATACAGGAGTGGCTGACATTGCTTTTGTCCGGAGAAATATGACCGTCACAAATCAATCCTCCATGTGGTATCAGTACACAGCGACCAATAATGCTGTTTTTGTGGGAAATTATGACACGAACTATTCACAGGTACTCCTCGATAATGACCTGACGAGTGGCACAGATAACACATTTTCAAATCCCAATCCTAATTATGGTCCCAGTATTGGAAATATTGAACGTTTGGATTTCTTTTTCACAAATGGAATCACTGCAACGACAAATATGAATTTTGCCGTTTTTGACAGGGGGAATGTTAACGCGCATGATCCTTTTGCCATCTCAATTGTCACCGGACTCAATACGAACACAATGCAGCCGACAGCCTATTCTACACTTTTTTATGCACCCACAAATTGGGGCTCGACAAATGCCCTTGGGACAGTCTCCTATCGTCTCTTTCGTTATAACACAGGGGATGTGATTACCAATAGTTACAGCAATACTGAGACCGGTTCACAAGGTGTAGGAGGCCTCTCATTCTCGATCTCTGATCTTGGGATCACTAATGGACAAACAGTTTATGGGTACTCACTTTTTGCATCTGATACGACAACAGGAGGAAATATGACCAATCTTTTTGATTGGACAAATCCCACCTATTATCCGACAAACTCCTCCAGTGCGACAGGGGGTGCCGGGGGTATTGATCTGATCTCGGTTAATGGAGTGATCTTCTATAATATTTTGGCTATTCCTGAGCCCCACACTCATTTATTATTGGTCCTATCGATGATTATAGGATGGATTCTTTTACGCCGATTCTCTCCCCGTGCCCGGGACAAACGCTCACATCTGCTCGATTAAATAACCTTTGGCTTTTAATAACTCTAATAAACCGTCCTTGCCCGTAATATGTGCAGCTCCGACAATCACAAAAGCAGTCTTCCCTGAGTCAAGGGCACTCTCTATCTTGGGTAACCAGTTCTTATTTCTCTTCACAAGGATTAAATCATAAAGTTCAGGTGATTTTTCTACAGACTCATTCATCAGTTCATTCAGCTTGGCAGCATTCCCTGTTTTCCATGCGAGTATGGTATCATCATAAAATTTCTCCAGTTTAGAGATATCCTGAATACTCGAGAGGAGGAATTCATCTTGGACTTTATCTGGGAATCCTGACAACAATCCGATTTGATCCTCCATGGTCTCAAATCCTTTGAGGGGTTTACCTGCATCTATGGCCCATTGACTGATTTGTTGGTCGAGTCCCAAATCCGGAGCCGCCCCCATTTTCATCGACTCCATCATGATCAGATTCATCGAAAGGAACCAAGGCCGCATCATATCAAAGGTGTTCTCCGGATAACCTTGGGAACGCAAATACTCATCAAGTTTTGATGCCGTTTCCTTTGAAATATGTTTCCGCAAATCATCATCCCCTTGGTACATCCCCTTTTGCTGGATTAAGAGCATAGCCTGTGGGGACTGGGCTTCCCTTGTATCCATTTCAAAGTAACACTCTTCTGATTTGTCAAAAACCTCCCTGAATCGGGAAGGTAATGGCATGTCTTTAGGCCTCAGAAGATGGACTGAACCGGCCAGATAAAGGTTTTTTCCGTCTTTAGAAACTTTCCAAATAAAAGTTTTCGACGGGGTAGGCGTTACCGATTGTTGTGAGAAGACAAATGGTGAGCTGAAGAATATTAAAACTAAAAAAAACGCCCTTAATCCCCTATATAAAGGACATAAAACAAGCAGACGTTTTATTTTTTCCATGAAATCTTTGGTCGTATCCCTACGCCGACAAGTCATTTACTGTTTAACTGTAGGAATCAGATTGTCCTTCGCCAAGCCATCCAGAATGGTTGATATAACCCCATTGACATAATTCGCGGAAGCATGGGGATCAAATGACTTGGATTGTCCCACCCAAATCACTTTTGCATTTTGAACGGTATACACTTTTGATTCGAGAGTGGCTATGTTAAATTTAATGGTGCTGCTCGGAGCAAATGGGGCCGATCCAGCTCCTCCCCCATAATAAGTATTATACATGCCCGGATCATATACAGCCCCTGCCACTTGTTCGGTTTTTGTCTCGACAGATTTTACCTTGGAAACCAGTACATATTGATAACCCTGGCTTTGGATGAGTGAAGTCAACTGTGGCTCGTTAAGAGTTTGCCCTTGGGGGACAACTTGATAACCGGGTGTGGCTTTGATTCCCATTGCTTGAAGCCTGCTCACAAAAGTATCTTCAAATGTCCTGGTTGCCGCTGAATTTGACTCTGAGCACAAGACCAATACATTATTGAGATAACCCGCTGAATAGCTGCTATCCTTCCAAGTATTCGTCATCCGTGTGGATGAACATGCTGTTAAAATAAGAGTAAAAACAATCAACGAAGAAAGAATGCGGGACATCATATGATACAGAGTATTAAGTGATCCACTGTAAAGTCAATAATTAATCAGCAATAGAATAAGACAAAATAACTCAAGGCAACTTGCCGCCGATTTGTAACTTATCAAAATTTTCAGGAGCCAAAGAAGTGGGAAGTTTTTCGACTGATTGTGAAGTAGCTGGTCTGGTCGTAAGGGTGACGGTAGACTCCACTTTCTTACCATCACGGAGTACAGTGATGGTAATAGGTTCCCCTACTTTTGCATAAAAAGAAGCGTCGAGAACATCTTTAGGCTCCCGAATATTATAATTATCAATCTTTAGAACCACATCACCGTTCTGGAGCCCTGATTGCTCGGCAGGCGTACCAGGATTCAAATTTCTGATAACGACTGTCCTCTCGTCTGCCACAGGAGCTGCCTTGATCACATTAACACCTACCCAAGCATGTTTAACATCACCATTGTATTTCTCCATGTCGGACTTCACCTTCTTAATGGCATTTGATGGAAGGGCGTAACAGGCTTTTCCATCTTCCATTCCTGCCACGAGCATTCCTACAACTTTACCGTCAGAAGTCAAAAGAGGACTACCGGCCTGTCCTGGACTAATCGGGAGATTGGCTCTGATGTGTGTTGTTACAAAAAAATTCTCTTGGTATTTTGTGTCAAAGCCACCGATAAAACCGAAATTAGGAGAACTGGGCAGATTATACGGATACCCGATCGAAAGCACTGCACGCCCAATTTCGAGGTTTCCTGAGTTTGCGATATCTAAAAAAGCCTTCGACTTATAGTTTATCTTTAACATTGCCACCCTGCTCCGAGGGTCAGCACCAATAACCTTTGCATCGTAACGTTTATCACCGATTTCTATCCATGTGCTCTCTGCTCCACGCAGCACACTGTAGGTCGTTAAAATCGTCCCATTATCATCAATAAAAAAACCCGTAGCTTCTAGCGTCGTTCCCTTTGGGTCAGTCTCTTGGCTGATAATAAAACTTTTAACTTTTATGACAGAATCTTTTGATTTTTCAAATATCTTGCTAACTTCCTTGCCGACTTGATCAAAAACTGTCGCTGAGGCGTTAGTTTCAATAGATTGTGAACGGGATAGGCCCGTTAATCCTAATAAGATTATTGAAGAAAAAACGAGGATCTTTACTTTAGAAGCTAAGCCCATTTTCATAAGATACAGGTTGTACATCTAAAACATAACTTGTTTTTACGGGGTCAGCATCAGCCATCACATTACTGGCTAAAATTAACTCACGAATATTATCGGCATTCTGCGCTTTATAGAGTTGATCGGTACTGTCATTTACAAAATTTGCCTTTTGTGAGGCTAAAAGTGGTGTTTTGGAAGTATTTTTACGATGATCCACATTTTGAGCAGTAAAAATACCAATCGCAATGATACAAGCGATTCCTGTCGCATAAACAGCTTGCATCCGAGGTGAAAAATCAAATATACCGATAATTTTATTCAACCAACCAGCCTCAGCCTGATGTGCGTCAATACGGCGGTGAAAAGAGGAAACAACACTTTCAAAATAGAATTCACTTGGTTGCTCTAACTTTTTTATTTCTAACAACTTCTGTAATTTTTCTATATCGGTTTGTGTCATAATTTTACAAGTATTTCTTTAGACTATTTTGTAACTGCTGTCGAGCATAATGTAATCTCGACCGGACTGTTCCTTCAGAGCAACCCATGATTGCTCCAATTTCACCGCTGGTCTTACCTTCTACATCATGCAAAACCACAGTTAATCTATGTTCATTAGACAGTTTCTGGAGTGATTCGTTCAAATTTTTCTGTAATTCATTTATATTGACATCCCTGTCTGTATTTTCTGGTGAAACAAGCTCCTTTAAAACCGACCTATTTTCATCATCCATTTCGATTTCATTCAGGCTGAAATTCTTGTCACTCTGATTCTTGCGCCTGCTACAGAAGTTAATCACATGATTTTTGGTAATCTGATATATCCACGTAGAAAAACTTGACTTCCCCTTGAATTTTTCAATTGAAAAATAGGCTTTCTCAAATACCTCCAGCATTAAGTCATTCGTATCTTCGTGATTTGAGGTCATGTTATAGATCGTACTATATATTTTACCCTTATATCGGTTAATCAACTCATCGTAAGCATTCGTTTTTCCGTCCTTAACCAATGCCACCAATTCAATATCGTTCATTTCCGAAAGGGTTTTCGGGGATGAAACGGGTATCGGGTTTTCAGATGATTCTTGGGATTCCGGCATTTTGACTTGAATATTGGCTAAAACGGTCTCTGTCCTAATCTAGCTTGAGAACGGTTTCCGAATCAAAGTAAAACTGTTATCCCGACAGAAAGTTCTGTGACAGTCATTAAAAAGACCCTCTATTTCCCCCCTATTGAAGATCGAATGACACTTCTTCGCCCGTCTTGATTGTAGAACGGGATTTAATCGTTCCTTGGAAACAAATCCTAATGTGTCTGGAAGGAATTCAGGTAAAACTCATGTCCCTCGATGGGTTCGGGAATATTTTTCCCGGGCTCAATACCCTCGGCATATACCACCTTGGTAAATGATTCCTGCCCGATTTTGGCCAAACAACTATTCCTGACCCGGGTTTCGAGATTCTCCACAGCTATCACGGTGTGCCATTGGTTATGGATATATTTGAGGAGTAATGCCTCAAGCTCTTGTTCATCTATCCTCGTGTCAAGATTAATATAGGGTAATGCATTGATCCCTGTCGAGGTATTCAACCCCACCAGCAATGATGTGTTGGGTTGGTGCTCTGATATCCAATTTTCCCAATATTTAGGAGCCAATCCGGTCAAAAGAGTCACCCCCTTTTGCGCCATGCTCAGAGTCCGTGTATGGCTTGTTTTCGGAATATTATAGAAGAAATGGAATTTATCCTGCGGTGTAGAAAAATTATAAGGGCTGTCGTAACAACAGTATTCCTCACAGATCAGTTTCCATATTAGAAGGTTCTCCCCATGCTCTGTATATTTCAGCACTTCCCCCTTTACATTTTGAAGGAGTAATAAGTCTGCATTATTTGCCAACCAAGAGGTCTTAATTACTGTTTTGACGGCTTCTACTTCACTGTCGGCAAATTTCTGGCTGATTTTGAGGGTCTCATCCTGATAAATCAAGAACCGGCAGATTTTTTCACGGAGATTTAAGGGGGTCTTGATGCTGTGTAACCACTTCCGGGCAAGCATCAAATTAGTCTCTTTGTCTTTATTCAGATTTTGCAGTAGTGAAGTCAAAATTAGACAAGACACCTGATCAATATTTTTACTTTCCAGGAATGGTTGCAGGTTATAAAGAATCCTTTGGGTCTGATCCCATGAGTCTTGAAAAGTGGCTTCTTCAGCAAAATCATTTTGGCACCAAGTAGTAAACTGTGCGACTAATGTATCAGTCCTTTGCTTGGCAATATTATGCCAAAACGCAGAAAAATAGTCTTGGTCGATCCTACTCTGGTCTTTTCGTATGTTAAATAATTCGCCCATTTCTAAAATTAGACTGTAAATATTTTTTTAATAATTACCTAACTATTTTAATTTCATGAGTAAAAGAAGAGAAGAAAACTCTCGAAATTTTAATTAGCCTAAAATTCATACTTAAAGAATTCCTTAAATGCAAGTTTTTATTTTTTAGTCAAACGATTACATCCAGCTTCCTTTTATCACCTTATTTATCCATAGAAACACATAAAAACTTCGACACACATGAGGTTTTACCTGAAGATAAGAATTCTTCTCCTCTCTGCCAACGAGCGTGGACGAGGGTAATGAGTTTTTTCCGAGGAGATCAAGATAATCTTCGCTAATCTATTTTCCCCTTACTTTTGACGATATTAGACTCACTGGGATCAAATCTTAATACTGTAAAAATGAACCCCTCCCCCGATTAAAGATTTTCACGAGTTGAGATATCCTTTAGCGAGGGTGGTATATTCTTTAACTTGATTTTTAAGCCATTCATCATTCCTCCCGAGTTCATTGGCCAAAATCCCGGCCACCACCGGGGCTGCCTCGATTGAAGCTTGGGCATTGAGGAGAAGACTGCGGGTGCGCCGGGAAAGGACATCCTCCACTGTCAAAGCCATTTCATGGCGAGCCGCCCAGACAATGCTGGCTAATAAATAGGGGAGGCTATGGTGTAATGGCTGCCCCAACGCGGGAAATTCCTTTATCAATTCATCCAACTGGGATGATTCCGAACCATAAAC
>Ga0105046_10002050_pt1 | contig 31654 bp, 28 predicted proteins | sample MAT03_FD_78385 | JGI IMG/M metagenome (GOLD analysis project Ga0105046, IMG submission 78385) | Freshwater microbial communities from Lake Fryxell liftoff mats and glacier meltwater in Antarctica - MAT-03 (megahit assembly) | ecosystem: Environmental > Aquatic > Freshwater > Ice > Liftoff...
AAATCAAACATTTTCGTAGGATTTTTTCTCGATTTGATAAGGCTGCTCAATCTTATTTATCTTTTTTATATTTTGGAGGAACTCTAATTTGGCTCAGATAAAATTTGGTTCACAGAACCTAGATTTTTGAACAAATAAACCTAAAAACTTGTTGCTTTGTTTATCATAAAACATGGGTATTATACTATGGGCTATACAAGATTGAAATTGAACTTGAAACAGTATCAAGAAAAAAATTAAATTGCATGATTTCATAAAACTCCTTATATTTTTTCTTAAATAATACCTATACCAAAATCAAAAACACAAGAGTTCTTAGAGCTTATCTGAAAATTAAAAAACATCATAAAGAAAATGTGCAAAGGCAAAAAGATGTCATTCATAGTCCGAGTAAAACGATGACGTGGAAACCACGCTAATTAGCTTTTCATTTTATTGACTTGATCCCTACGGCTATCCGTCAGGATGACGCTAATGCTTAAAATGTTAATTCTATAAAGCCAGTTCAATCATGAAATAGAATATATAACTTAGTGCTTTTGTAATTTTCGAATACGCTCTTAAAGATGCAACAAAAAATCTTTCAGTCTTTCGCTATAACCCCATTCATTGTCATACCAACCAAAAACTTTTCCCATAGTGCCCATTGCTTGTGTTAATGTTTCATCAACGATAACCGAATGCGGATTGCCACTAAAATCGGAAGAAACTAATTCTTCTTTGGTCGTTGATAAAATGCCTCGTAGTTTTCCTGATGAAGCTTTTTCAAATGCTTCATTTAGCAAAGCTGCCGAAACGTCTTTTTTTGCTTCAAACGTGACATCAAGCAATGAAACTTTTGCCACCGGAACACGAATCGACATTCCTTGAACCATATCAGCCAAATGGGGCAAAACTTTACCCACCGTCGATGTTGCACCCGTTGTAGAAGGAACAATATTCAGTGCTGCAGCGCGTGAACGGCGCGCATCACCAATATCAACATCAAGTAACACTTGAGTGTTTGTATAGGCATGTGTGGTTGTCATAAAGATTTTTTTGAGACCAAAATTTTCATCTAAAACTTTTAACATAGGCAAGAATGCATTTGTTGTACAACTACCCAAAGAAACAATAGCATGTTTTTGCGCATCATACGCATCACTATTAACGCCAGGAATAATGGTTACATCGTCGCCACTCGCTGGGGCAGAAATAAGCACTTTTTTTGCGCCAGCTTTTAGATGTTGTTCTGCTTTTTCACGCTTTGTATAATGCCCTGAACAATCAACCACCCAGTCGATTTCCAATTTTTTCCAAGGCAATAATTCAGCATTTGATTCAGCAATAATGGCAATTCTTAAACCATCAATAACTAAAAAATCGCCTTCTAATGCGACATTTCCTGGGTAAATCCCCATGAGTGTGTCATATTTAAATTGATGCGCTACTAACTTTTTATCGGCCGGACCAAGGTTGATAGCGGCAACTTCAATTTTTTTTAATGCACTTTTATCAAATAAAATTGTTCTTAAAAAAGTTTTACCAATACGTCCAAAACCATTTATTGCAATGCGCATACTATTCCTTAACATTAATAAGAATTAAATAATTGATTTTTATAAATTACCTCAGTCTGTCATTCTGAGGCAACAAAGTTGCCGTAGGAATCCAGTACATAAATAAATTCTTTTAAATAGAAATAAACATTAAGTTTTGGATTACTACGTTCGCTATGCTCTCTCATAATGACATTAAGGTAATTTTCTACCGTGGTTAGTTTATTACAAATGCGGTTAAACTTATTTACCTTACCAGGAATTAACGGTATGCAGTATAGCTTTTTGTTCTTCTTCAGGCAAAGATGGCAATTCTAACAACACCGGAACAGAAACTAATTTTGGGTGATGCATAAAACGCTTTAAATGATGAGCGCCAATCATACCCTGACCAATAATATCATGACGATCACGCTTACTGCTTAATAATTCTTTGGTGTCATTTAAATGAATTAACGAAAGAGCATCAAAACCTATTGTCTTGCCAATAAGATCAATAAACGCATCTTGCTCTTGTTCATCGGCAACATTATACCCAAAAGCATAGGCATGCGCTGTATCAATACAAAAACCAACCTTTTCAGGTTGGTCTAATTTTGAACGCAAAATTTTAAAATCTTCTAAGTCACCACCAATTGAGTTAGCCCCAAAAGCAGCATTTTCAAGAAGTATTTTTATTGATTTTTCATTTTTCAAAAGAATATTCAAACGCCGAACAACATTATCAATGCCTTGTAAACGATCAATGCAGCCTGTAGCAGAACCTGGATGAAGTACAATTTCTGAAAAACCACATTGTCTTGCCATCACCAATTCTTTTTTTAAAAAATAAAGACCGGCATCACTCACGCCGCTGGCAAGATTAATTGCATAAGAGGCGTGCACATACCCTTTGACTTGATGCTGTTGCAATAATTTTTTACACGTTTTCCGCTCATCTAGCATTATAATGTTCGTTGTTTTTTTTTTCTTTGGATCTAATAAAAAACATTGAAAAAATGACATATTCAAGCGCAAAGCCTGATGAATTATGTCTATAAAATTATTGGCAAGACGTAAATGTAATCCGATCCTATTCATGTGGCTAATTGTATGGCTTCTAAAGTGGTTGCATCAAAATAAGGCTGTAAATAAGTGAGAAAAACTTTTTTTATAGTTTTTAAATCTTCAGGAGAATTTCCTTCAAATCGTAAGCAGACTACCGGCTGCGTGTTTGAAAGTCTAAACATTCCCCACCCAGATTTCATAGTAACACGAATTCCATCAATCGTCATCACCTCTACATCTTTCATTGCTGCAAAAGAATTTTTCATCGCATCTACTATTGGACCTTTTTTTTCATCAGGACAAGCAATTCGAATTTCAGAAGTACTATACTTTTTAGGGAAAATAGCCAACAATTCATGCAACGATTTACCCGAATTAGTTAACAACTCAAATAACCTCATCATAGAATATATGCCGTCATCATAGCCAAAATAACGATCCTTAAAGAAAAAATGACAACTTAATTCACCAGCTAATAGAGCATTATGTTTTTTCATTTGATTCTTGATAATTGAATGGCCAGAAGGTGACATAATTGGTTGCGCACCCCATGTTGTAAGTAATTCAGGCAACCCTGAAGAACACTTTATATCAAAAACAACAGGCACGTGGGGATACTCTTTCACGATACCTTGAGCAAATAACGCTAATAATTTATCACCAGGCACTAATTCACCTTGTTTTGTCATGGGAGCCATGCGATCACAATCACCATCCAAGCCAATCCCCACTTCAATATCTGTGGTTAACAAAACGTTCTTCACCTCTTCCATATTTTCAGGAACGGTGGGATCTGCTTCATGATTTGGATAATTACCATCAACTTCTGGAAACAGTAAAGTGACTTGCTTCCACTGCATTGCTTCAATCAATGCAGGCAAAACAGTTCCTGCTGCACCATTGCCACAATCAACAACGGCAGAAATTTGCGTACCTATTAAATGTTGAAAATGTTCTTTTAGCCAAAATATATAATCAGGAATAAGTAGATTTTGCTCATATGAACCACGTTCTTTTGCTTGTATCGCTGTATGATGATTGTATAATTTTTTGATCTCTTGAATAGCATCGCCCCAAACAGATTCTTTATTCATACAAATTTTTATGCCGTTATATTCTTTCCCATTATGCGATGCCGTGATCATTAATCCTGCTTGCACCGGTTGAGTGAAGAGTGAAAAATATAAAACAGGCGTAGGACAAACCCCAATAAATAGTACATTAAGACCTGCATCTTGGAGAGCTGCGCACAATTTCTCTTTGATAACTGGAGAATGAACTCTGCCATCAGCACCCACGGCAACAGTCTTCACGCCATGCCCATGATGAATAAAATAAGAAGCTATTGCCATGCCAATATCATAGACGTCTTCCAAAGGAAAATCAGAACCAATAATGCCACGCAAATCATATTGTTTAAAAACAGTATCAGCAATCATGCTTGTTTCCCTTCAACGATTGAATATTTTGTATTTTCGATTGTCTATGATGTTTGATAAATTTGCAATACATTATCACTTCTTATTTTTCTCCTTTAAGATTTTTTCAAGTCGTCGCCATTGAGTTTTAGCGTGAGATTCTTCCGAAAATCTTTCTAACGTTATATGTTGCCTATCATTAATTACCTGATAACCACCATAAACATCATCTTTTCTACAACAGATATATTCCGTGTTCCAGCGCCATTCAAACTCATCTTCCAAACATTGGCCATCTGAAAAACGTGAAAAAAATTGTTGAGGCAATTCACCGACAAAATTATCCATACTGTTAATCTCTTTTGCTTGAATCAAACAACTCAACAATAACATACATCGAATTATTTTCATGTATTGACCTTTCGGTAATCTTGATTCTGATTTTTACCATAAAAAATAATATTCAGTAGCATGCTTGTTCAACTAATACTTACCCAGCATAAATCAAAAATATTAGCAAAAAATATTATATTTTTTGATTGTTGCTATAATAAAAAAAAAGCATAAAAAACAACGTTATAACAAAGCTTTCAAAAAATACTTAATAACAGACTGCACTATAAAAATGAAAATCATTCTTATTTTTTTACCCCTTCTTATCTTTTTTGGTCGATTAACGCCCATGAATGGCGATGCTCATCAACTTAAAACCTACTCCCCAAATTTATATGCCATTCTGGGAGTTACTTCTTCAGCCTCTCAAGAACAAATCGAACACACATATCGATCAAAAACACACAAAACAGAACCAATATTAATTGCTTATTGCCTGCTCCGCGAACCCAAAACAAGAAATAAATATGATCAAGAAGGAGCTAGCGCCGCGGCAGAATTATATAATGACATTACCAATAAACGAAAAGAAATAATTCAACAAGAACAACAAAAACTCCAAAACCTCTTAGATGACACTAGTAAAACACAACAAAAAATAACCAAAAAAATTATAACCAAAAATTCAAAATATTTAAGATTGCAGGCAAAAAGAAAAGATCCTTTTTATCATTCATTTTTAAACGACGCTATAAATACTAATATTTATAGATTGACTACTTATCTCTATAATCATAAAGACTATGCAGAAGCCTATTCAATTTTAACTAAACATATAATTATTGCCTCAAAAAATAATGCTCTCTTAAAAGAAATGAAACAACTCAAAAAACTATCTCATAAGATGCATCTACAACAATCAACAATTGCTTTTTAAGAAAATTTATTTTATTGCTTGCAAGCGATTTATACTATCAACTTTCCTAGTTCAGCTTTTTTTTCTTTTGTAGTACACTAAAAAAAGCTTTCACCATAACACTTTTTTACGCGGTACTACAAATTTTATGTCACAACATTTTACGCATTTACATTTACATACTGAATTTTCACTGCTTGATGGTGCGATACAAATTGATAAATTAATCAATTTTGCCAAAGCACAAAACTTCAAAGCACTTGCTATGACAGATCATGGTAATATTTTTGGTGCCGTAAAATTTTTTCAAAAATGTAAAAAAGCTGGCATAAAGCCAATTTTAGGCATGGAAGCATATCTTACTGAAGATGTAACCATTAAAACCGTTGATAAAAAATATTATCACCTTATTTTGCTGGTGCAAAATGATATTGGCTATAAAAACCTCTGCAAACTTATTTCATTTTCTTTCCAAAAAGGTTTCTATTTCAAACCTCGTATAGATTATAACATCCTCGCTCAACACAGCGAAGGACTCATTGTCACCACAGCATGCCTGGGAGGACATATTCCAACGTTGCTTATGAACAATCAGCTTGAAGAAGCAGAAAAACGCATTGATTGGTTTTTGGAACATTTTGGCCGCGATCGCTTTTATTTTGAAATTCAACCAGAAGATCAACGCGAACAAATACTCCTTAACACGGCATTATATGATTGGGCAAAACGCAAAGACGTCAAATTAGTTGCTGCTGGTGATTGCCATTATTTAACCGCGGAAGATCGAGAAGCACATGAAGTTATGCTCTCAATTCAAACGCAACATAAAATCACCGATCCCGATCGCTTTACCTTTGGTGACTGCCGTGTGCATGTCAGAACTGCTGAACAAATGCTCGCTTTATTTCCAGAACATCCTGAAGCAATTTGGAATAGTGGCGTTATTGCTGATATGTGTAACTTTGATTTTGCTACGGGTAATCTCTTTTTCCCAAAATTTGAAATACCACCTGAACACACAGCTGAAACATTTTTTACGGAGCTTTGCAACAAAGGACTTAATAACCTTATTGCTGATGAAATTATTGAAGCCCAAAAAGCACCTCTCTACTGGGATCGCCTTAATCTAGAAATGGATCTTATTATAAAAATGGGCTTTGTGGGTTACTTTTTAGTGGTTAGTGATTTTATTCAATGGGCTAAAAAAAATGGTATTCCTGTTGGGCCCGGACGTGGTTCAGCAGCTGGCTCATTAGTTGCTTGGGCTCTGCAAATCACTAATATAGACCCTCTAAAATATAATCTACTTTTTGAACGTTTCTTAAACTCTGAACGTATCAGCATGCCTGATATCGATATTGATTTCTGTATTGAAGGTCGCGAGGCTGTTATCAATTATGTTCGAGATAAATATGGACACGCAAAAGTAGGACAAATCATCACCTTTGGTACCATGATGGCAAAAGGTGTTCTAAAAGATGTTGCACGTGTACTTGGCATGCCTTTTGAAGATTCAAATGCTTTATCAGCACTCATACCAGAACAACTTAAAATAACGTTAAAAGAAGCGCTCGAACAAGAACCAAAATTAAAAGAACTTGCAGAAAACAACCCTAAAGTTGCCAAGCTTTTTGATATTGCTTTTAGACTCGAAGGCTTAACCCGACATGCTTCAAAGCATGCGGCAGGCATTGTGATTTCACCCGAAGCTATTGATGAAGTTTTGCCCGTGTATGTGCCATCAAAAAGTACCGAATTAGTCACCCAATATGCCATGACAGAACTTGAAACCCTTGGCTTTTTAAAAATAGACTTGTTGGGTTTAAAAAACTTAACACTCATTGATCGTGCACTCAAACTTATCAAAGAAAATCATAACATCTCCATTAACTTAGATAAATTACCTCTTGATGATGCCAATACGTTTGCCTTACTGTGCAAAGGAAAAACATCCGGTGTATTTCAGCTGGAATCTGAAGGCTTAAAAGATGTTTTGCGCAAACTGCAACCTGAAAAATTTGAAGATATTATTGCCGTCAACGCACTCTATCGCCCTGGCCCCTTAGGTTCGGGCATGGTGGATGACTTCATCGAAAGAAAACAAGGAAGACAAAAAATCGTCTATCTTTTTCCCGAACTTGCGCCAATATTACAAGAAACATATGGCGTTATTGTCTATCAGGAACAAGTGATTAAAATTGCTTCAACCATTGGCGGTTATAGCCTTGGTGAAGCGGACATCTTACGCCGTGCAATGGGTAAGAAAAAAGCTGAAGTAATGGCTGAACAAAAAGCAATATTTTTGGAAAAATCAAATACCCTTAACTTTAATCCAAAAAAAGCTGGTGAATTATTTGATCTGATGGCCTATTTTGCTGGTTACGGTTTTAATAAATCACACTCGGCAGCATATGCATTAATTGCCTATCACACGGCATACCTGAAAGCAAATTTCCCTGCAGAGTTCATGGCGTGCTTAATATCACTTGAAGCCACCAACACTGATAGCATGTCATTCTATTTGCAAGAAGCAAAAGATATGAATCTTACTATTTTGCCGCCTGCAATCCACCAATCAAAAATAGATTTTGCTGTTGAAAAAGGACACTCAATACGCTTTGGACTCAAAGGCATAAAAAACATTGGTATGATTTCTTTGGAAAATATCATTCAAGAAAGAACTAAAAAACCTTTTAATGATATTTTAGATTTTTGCACACGTATTGATTTACGCACTTCAAATAAACGCGTTATTGAAAATTTAATTTGCGCTGGTGCTTTTGATGAGATGTCCGGCAATCGCGCACAAAAATTCGAAGAGTTACCAAAAATATTGGAATATGCGCTTGCCAAAAAAAAGGCATTACAAACAGGGCAAATGGATCTTTTTGGTTCTATACAAGAAAAAAATGATACAAACATTATTGAAGAAGGCTATCCATTTTCACCGCGTGTTGAATGGGACAATAAAACAAAATTAGAAAAAGAAAAAGAAGTGCTCGGGTTTTTTATCAGCGCACATCCTTTAGACACCTATAAATCAACTTTATCAATGCTCAATGTATGTTCATTTGCTCAAGCACTTGCAAAAACAACGCACGCTTCACCCGAACATGAGCCAACCGTAACTGGTTGTGGTCTTTTAAAAAGCAGTAAAATTATTGTCACCAAGAAAGGTGACAAAATGGCCTTTGTGCAATTGGAAGATGGCGAATCATCGGCAGAAATTATTGTATTTCCAAAATTGTTTGCCGTTGTAGAACAATTACTAACCTCTCATAGCGTTTTTATTGTCAAAGGCAATCTTGATACTACCACAACACAAAAATGCAAAATAAAAGCGACTCATATCGTTCCCGTTGAATTATTATTTGAGCAAGGTCCAACAGCAGAAATTGTAACCTTGCATTTGCCGCATACTGTTGATCAAACATTCATGCAAAACATACAACAGAAACTAGAAAAAGGGACAACACGACTGCATTTTATGTTTCATGATAATAATAAGCAACTACACCTTATTACTCAAAAATCAATCAATATCTCTCCTGCTTTTATTCAAGCAATGCAAGACGCAGATATAGCGATAAAACTTACGCTATAAATCAGAAAAATTTTGAATTAAATATGAATAGAGCTCTTATCCTTTAATGAATTGCAAAGCTTTTTTATAATGATTTGCATCAAGAGCATCAAGCTGCATTAAAAAATTAGGCATTTGTTGTGCATCGGAGCTGAGCATAAGAAAATCAACTGTTTGTGATAAAAACATCTCTATTTGATCAACACTTTTCTTGTGCTTAACCAAATCAAGTGTTATTAAACTATAAATTTCAGCTTTTTGATTCATTTCAATCAACGGTTCATATTGATCAAGCAAGGCAATAACCCTATCCACTTGGTTTTTTTTTAAATAAAGTTCACATATTTGTTTAAAAGTCATGCCTAATCGTATTGAAAAATTAAGCTGTTGATAAAGCGCCAACAAAATAAAAGAATATTCTTCTTGCTCAGGCGACAAAGTATGAAGATGCTCATAAACAGCTGCTGCTTCAATATAGCGACCAACTAATTTATAGGCTTCAGCAGCACAAACATATTTTTCTTTTGCTGTTTGTGCATCATTGAATGACAATAAAAGATCGCCTTCTAACTGAAAAGCCAAAGCTCGGTCATCAAAAGAGTGCACTAACAATCGATAAAGTCCAAGCGCACGTTCTTTTTCACCTCGAACTACAAATTCTGCTAATTTAAACCATGCAACATTATATTTATCGGAAGGAAGTTGCCTCATTTCATAAACCCTTTATTCTCTTTTTTTAGTGCTTCAAGCGATTGCAATAGTAACCTAACATTACATTATTAGATCGACAAGTCTTTACTACTATTAATGTCTTTTGCTTTACGGCTACTAATAACCTTTGGTTCTACTCTGATACTCTTTTCTCTATTCTTTTTTTTATCTTCAATTATTTTATCCATATAAAGAAATTCATCTCTATCTTCAAGTAAATCACGTTTAGCAGGATTCACTTTATCCGCTATTAAATAAAGCTCATTTGCTCGCTTAGGCACATCAGGATCGAATCTAAAATTTTTTCCAAATACTAATAATACAGACGCCAACGCAGGTTTTTTTTGTAATGCCTTATATTTTGGAAATAAAGAAATAGATGACTGCTTTATGGACAAACTTTGTGAACTAAGCAGAGAAGAATCACTCTGTGCTTTACGAAGAGGCCTTTTTTTCATACAAAAAGTAAATAATGGCACTGTTAAAATAAACAAAATTAATAATTTCTTCATCTTTTATCCTTTTTTTCAGTTTTACTGTTTATCTTGATATCGATTAACATTGATAACTGACGTATCAAATACAATACAACAAAAAAAAACATAAATTCAACAGTACAAGGAAAATATTTATTTAATAAGGAAAATAGTGAGGAATAATTATGAAGCAAGACCCGTAGGGCGAAAGTATGGTGCCGAGGAGTGGAATCGAACCACCGACACTGTGCTCTTCAGGCACATGCTCTACCACTGAGCTACCTCGGCATAAATTGAAATGTATGTAAGTAGACTACCGATTCAACAAATTTTGTCAACACAATAATCAAGATATATCAATTCAGATTGCCAATATTTCTTCCCTTTGTTACGCTAAATGCATTGGATAACCATCTTAAAAACAATAGGTCCATAATATGCCTTTATTATTAGACGAAATTAATCAGTTAAAAAATCAATGCCTTTCAACACTTACAACGATTACTTCTCTTGAAAGTCTAGAACAATTTAGAATCACTTTTTTAGGACGACAAGGGAGCATTGCTCAATTAATGCCTCGACTAAAAGAACTTTCCCTAGAAGAAAAAAAAGTCGTTGGTCCTGCAATGAATAGCTTAAAACAAGAAGTGCAAGAAGCTTTCGACACCAAGCATGCATACCTTGAAAAAAAATTAGTTGAACAACAAATACTCAAACAAAAATTTTTCGATGTCACAGCTTATGAACCACATGCAATAAAAGGCACACTTCATCCACTTACCTATATTTATAAAAAAGTTCAGGATATTTTTATTTCAATGGGCTACGCAATTGCTTATGGACCAGAAGTTGAAACAGAATATTACAATTTTGAAGCATTAAACATCCCCGAAGATCATCCTGCACGTGATGAGTGGGACACTCTATGGCTTGATGTACCTGGATTATTAATGCGAACACACACATCTCCTGTACAAATTCATACCATGGAAAAAAGTGAACTTCCTCTTGCTGTTATTGCACCTGGAAGAGCGTATCGCCATGAAGCCACTGATGCAACACATGATTTTATGTTTAATCAAATTGAACTTTTAGTCATTGATAAAAACATATCATTGGCACATTTACTTGGCACCATTAAAGTGTTCTTCAGAAAATTTTTTGAAAAAGACGATTTAGAAATTCGCGTTCGTTCAAGTTATTTCCCTTTTGTCGAACCCGGCATCGAAGTTGACGTGTCATGCCCCTTCTGTAAAGAAGGTTGCGCACTATGCAAAAGAACATGCTGGATTGAAATAGGTGGGGCTGGACTTGTACATCCGGATGTTCTAAGATGCAGTAATATTGACACCAAAAAATATTCAGGTTTTGCTTTTGGTTTTGGGCTAGATCGCTTAACGATGCTACAATATCATATTAATGATATTCGGCTTTTTTCATCAGGCAAACTAGAATTTTTGAAGCAGTTTTAATACACATTAATTTTGAAAAAAGGAGTTTTAAGGTGGATATCATTAAAACAGTTATTCCTGCTGCGGGACTGGGAACGCGATTTCTTCCCTTCACAAAAGCAATCCCAAAAGAAATGATTCCATTACTCAATAAGCCTGCTATACAATATATTATTGAAGAAGCTTTAGAGGCAAATATTAACAATTATTTAATGATTGTTAATAAAAACAAAGAATCCATTGCCAATCATTTTGATTTCAATTTGGAACTTGAAATTCTACTTAAAGAGCGAAGCATGCTCGATACCTTAAACGGTATAAAAAAAATAAATCGCGAAGCAAACTTTAATTACATTCGACAAAATGAACCACTTGGACTTGGTCATGCTGTTTGGTTGGCACGGAATTGTATTGGCAAAGAATATTTTGGGGTTCAACTTCCTGATGAAATTATCATCAGCAAGCAATCCGCTATGGCGCAACTCATAAAAATTGCACGTCAAGAAAAAGCCAGTGTTGTGGCAGTACAAGAAGTTCCTCTTGAACATGCTTCATCATATGGGATAATTGGCATCAAAAAACAAATTACTCCCAACCTTTTTCAAGTATCACATTTACTTGAAAAACCTGATCAAAAAGATGCCCCTTCTAACCTTGCTCTAATTGGCCGCTATATTCTCTCATATAAAGTATTTACCGCACTTGATACGATTGAAACCGATGCAAAAGGCGAATTACAATTAACGGATGCAATAAGCCAAATGATGTATAACAATGAAAAGGTTTTTGCCTATAAAGTTCAAGGACTTCGTTATGATATTGGCAATCCTCTCGGTTGGATAAAAGCTATCATTGGTTGTGCTTTACAAGATCCACAATATGCACCGCACGTTACTAAATTTTTGGCAGACAAAGAATTAATGGATACTTTTATGTATACCCCAACCAAAATTGTTGAACGAGGTTTTTAATAATCATCCCTTCCATCGCCAAAATAATTTTTTAATTTTTAGGCAATTATTGCAAATTGAAAATTAATTTAAGTAAACTATTAACAGACGAGAATAAAAAATTCTCCTTACATTAATGGCATGAAAACGGAAGGGATTTTTTTCATGAAATTTAAATTATTGTCATTATTTGCATTAAGCTTCTTTACGATTTCATCTGGTCGGCTTCAAAGTTGCCCCCTTTGCATTGGGACTATCTCAAAAGATTCACCCCCTTTTTTTAGCGATGAATTTTACAAAGCATATCAAGCCACTGACCTAGTTGTTGATTTTATCACCACGATTACCAAATAAAACCTGGGGATTTTTTATGAAAAATTTTTTAGCTTCGTGCTTAATCTTAGGATTTCTTGTGCTTGCTTCATTTCTTAATCAAGCCAATGAAGGATGCCTGGATAATCAGAACCGGTCAAAAAAAGATAAGCCTAATTACCAAAATTATCGTAATGTTGTTTGCATGTGTAACTGTGAACGATATGCCTGGTCGCCAGACCGTTGCTGTTGTCAAAATTGTAAACATTATCACGATCCTGTTGGCAATTTCGCTATTAAAAGAAAGTGGGAAAAATAAAAATTTTTATTTTTCCCACTTTTAATAATTCAAATATATATAATTAAGATCGTTCGTCAAATTGACGTTGTTCTTTTATATAACGATAATCAGTGACAATATAACGACGAATCATTTTAAGTTTATCAATAAAAGTGCTAATTTCACGACGCATCTCGGTGCCCAATCTAAAAAGTTGCAAATACCAAAGATTATTAATATATCTATCTAAATTCTTTTTATAATGAATCAAAGGGTAATTTTTATATTCCCCAGGATTATAAAAAAATGCTTCATTAGCTTGTGCATGTTGTTCAAGAATATACGGCACCAACTCTTCTTCTAAAACACTTTCTTTATAGGCCATACGTTGCAACAATTCCATCTCAGGTTCATAACAGCGCTTTGCAAAATAATAACATAACGCACTGCTAGCACGACCCGTAACATACGCCACGCCCGTACCAACAAGAAGGCCACCAGCAATAATTAAACCATTTGAACCATTATCGGTACGCGTTTGTTGATTTACACCAACTAAACTAAAAATCAAAACTAATTTAAAAAATAAACACGAAGATATTTTATTCATGAACATTTCTTTCTGTTAATATTACACATTATCTTTACTACATCTAAGAATAAAATAAAAAAAACAAAATACAAACCCCTAAGATTTTGCTTTTGACAGTGAAAGCAAAAATGGCAACACTGCATCGGGATTGAGCGACAAAGAAGTCACGCCTTCATTAATAAAAAAATCTGCCATTTCAGGATAATCAGATGGAGCTTGCCCACAAACACCAATTGGTTTTTTGTGCTTAAGCGCTCCCTCAATTGCTAAAGAAAACATCTTTTTTGCCGCTTCATCACGTTCATCAAAAAGATCTTTCAAGACAACTGAATCTCGATCAACCGCCAAAGTGAATTGAGTTAGATCATTAGATCCAATTGAAAATCCATTAAACAACTCACAAAATTGATCAATGAGCATCACATTCGAAGGAATTTCAAGCATCATATAAATTTTTAAACCATCTTTATCATGTTTTAAATCATGTTTTTCTAATAATTCTATAACTTTTTCAGCTTCTGAAATAGTACGCACAAAGGGAATCATGACAATAACATTGATTAATCCCATATGCTCACGAACTTTTTTTAAGGCAGCACATTCCAAACCAAAAGCTTCTTGATATGAAGCATTATAATAACGCGAAGCACCGCGCAACCCGAGCATAGGATTTTGCTCTTCAGGTTCAAAATAGGAACCACCAAGCAAATTTTTATATTCGTTACTCTTGAAATCAGAAAATCTCACCAAAACTGGTTTTGGATAAAACGCAGCAGCAATTGTGGCAATGCCATAACTTAATGAATCAACAAAAAACTCTTTACCCGAAGAATAAGCGCTCATCAACTGCTTAATTTTTTTGTGTAATTTTTTATCTATAATGTTTTCACCATGAATACATGCCATAGGATGAATTTTAATTGATGAAGCAATAATAAATTCCAAGCGGGCTAAGCCAACACCAGAAAGATAGGGCAACTGACACACTGTGAATGCCTGTGCTGGATCACCAAGATTAGCCATAACCTCAACTGGCGGTTGAGCTAACGATGCTACATCAATCTTTTTTGTCAAAAAAGAAACCGCACCTTCATACACATAACCAGTGCTTCCTTGACTGCAATCAACGGTAATTTCTGCATTATTTTGTACTACTTTTGTCCCATTACCCGTGCCAATTAAGGCGGGAATTCCTAACTCTCTACTCACGATAGCAGCGTGACACGTGCGTCCTCCTGAATCGGTAATAATCGCGCTCGCTTTTTTGAGCAAGGGCAGCCAATCAGGGTCAGTCATTGCGGTGACCAAAATATCGCCTTGTGAAAATTGTGCAAATTGCTGTATTGAATCAATAATTTTCACCGTTCCTTGAACAATTTTTTGGCCAATACTTTGGCCCTGTAAAAGAATTTTGGGATTTTTTGTTGTCAACATGGATTGTTGAAAAAATGACGATTTTTTTTCCATAGCATGCACCGTTTCAGGGCGCGCTTGTAAAATATATAATAACCCATCTTCACCATCTTTTGCCCATTCAACATCCATTGGCGTCCATTTTTGATAAACCTTTGAATAATGATCTTCTATGCGTAGTATGGATTTTCCCAATTCAAGAATTTCAGCATCACTCAAACAAAATTGATTTTGTTCTTTATGCATAACTTTTTTCCAAACAATTGGTTGTTCTTGTGTTATTCCATACACTAATTTTTTTTCTTTGCTGCCCACCTTTTTTGCTATAATTGCCGCATAACCTTTTTGCAACGTCGGCTTGAAAAGATGATACTCATCAGGGGTTACCTGCCCTTGAACAATTGCTTCTCCGAGCCCATACGAACCATTTAAAATGATAACGTCTTTGAAGCCGGTTTCAGTATCAAGTGAAAATCCAACACCAGAACAAGCCTTATCAGAGCGCACCATTTTTTGTATAACAATCGTAAGCGCTATGGTGCGATAATCAAAATTCTTTGAAATCCGATACACAATTGCACGATCGGTAAAAAGTGATGCCAAACAGCCTTTACAAGCATATAATAATGATTCAATGCCTTTGATATTTAAAAATGTTTCTTGTTGGCCTGCAAATGAAGCTCCGGGTAAATCTTCTGCTGTTGCTGATGATCGCACAGCAACTGAAATAATTTTTTTCTTATATTCTTTTGATAGCTGCTGATAAGCAAGGATAATTTCTTGAGCAAGATCATCTGGCATAGTTCCCTGCATAAACAAAGCACGAATCGCCTTGCCTACCGTTTGTAATTGTTTTTCATCTTGTGCATCGGTCAGCATTTGCATAATTCCATCGATTTTCTCTTGCAGATTATTGGCTTTAACATAATGCCAATATCCTTGCGCTGTGATTGCAAATCCTTGTGGAACACGAAATCCTTCAGCTGACAATGCTTTTAGCATTTCACCTAAGGATGCTGTTTTACCACCTACCAAAGAAACATCTTGCAAGGTGATTTCATTTAATTTTTTTATATATTTCATACTAAGTTCGTTTCATAAAGACCAACTAAATCAACTTGAGTAATAGTATGACCTTGCATGGCTTGTATTACAGCATCATATGGAACACCATCAGGCAAATCGAGCATTTGATCCAACGCATATAACATAAAATGGTAGTGATGGATGCCATGGCCTTGTGGAGGACAAGCACCATAATAATCCAATGTTTGGACAGAATTTTTACCGCGCTTTGCACCTTCTAATAATAAATAGTGCGCTGCTTGCGGAATTTCAGTTGTTTTGGGAGAAATATTAAACACAACCCAATGAATCCAAGGTTGCGGCTGCGGCGCATCCGGATCAGACGTAATCAAAACAAGACTTTTTGCCGCTTGTGGCACCCCTTGTATGGTCAAAGGTGGATTATAATTCTTACCATGACACGTATAATCTATTGCCAACATTCCTTGATCTTGAAATGCAGTACTCGTTAATTTCATCGGCATCTCATTCACACGTGCAACAGACGGAACATACTGTTCATAGAACCAATATCCTGCAACACAACAAAAAACACTGATAAACAATATATATTTTTTCATTTTTCTCCTTTTTTTGCACAAATTTAGGTGCTATAAAAGAAAACAAAAAACATGCTTAAAACGTCAAGGGATTAATCAATTGATAACAAATACATCATCTCTACATTTTCTTAGGTTGCAAACTACCCAAGAATTTTTTATACTAAAACATCAAGAATTATTAATGCTGTTCTTATTTCTAAATTAAAAGCATTACAGCACAAGGAGTTTCAATGAATAGGCATTCAACAACCTATAACCTTCCCCATAATAATGCACCGAAAACAACTACTGTTTTCATGTCGTGCGTATCATGGTTATCCTTAATGTGCTTAGGGGTCTCCCCTATTTCAATTATTACAGCCTAAGGGCTGCTTATACTTTTCACCAATAATTATTACATTTCTATTGTGCAAATAATAGATTTTTTTTGAGTATGTTAGATATACTTGTTAGATATTACTTTGAATTTTATTTAAGGATTTATATGAAACGCTTTTTTCAATCACAAACATTAACAACTGGTTTGGCAATATTTTCTATGTTTTTTGGCGCAGGCAATTTGATTTTTCCTCTTAGAGTTGGTCTTTTGTCAGGTGATCTAAATCTTTGGGGCATTGGCGGATTCATTATAACCGGCGTTGTTTTGCCGCTCTTAGGCCTTATTGCAATCATTCTTTTTAATGGAGATTATAGAACATTTTTTAACCGCATCGGCACTATTCCAGGTTCATTGTTATTATTATTCTGCATGCTCATTATCGGACCTTTTGTTGGAATGCCCCGAATTGTTACTTTGTCACACATTATGGTTGCTCCTTTCCTTGGCAATATATCGTTAATTATTTTTAGTGTAATTTTTTTATTGCTTACCTTCTTGGGAACCTACAAAGAAAACAAAATTATCAATCTGTTGGGTAACTATATAAGTCCGGCATTACTTGTTTCCCTTATTATCATCATTATTAAAGGTCTTGTATATCGCGAACCTTCAACAATTGCAACAGAAACAGGCCCCCACTTATTTGTTGATAGCTTAATTATTGGCTACCAAACACTTGATTTACTCGGCGCCATCTTCTTTTCTTCAATTGTCTTAACGCTCCTAAAAAAATCTATGCCGAATCAAAATGAAAATTCCTTACACAAACTAGCGTTACTTGGTCTTAAATCAGGTGCAATTGGTGTGAGCTTACTGGCAATCATTTATGTTGGTATGAGCTACTTGGGTGTTTACCATGGGCAAGGATTAGGACATCTCAACGAAGGTGAGCTCTTTAGTGCCGTTTCATTTAGAATTTTAGGTGAATATGGCGCAATCATTATTGCAATTGCTGTGTTAATGGCATGTTATTCTACCATTTTAGCATTGGCTGTTGTTGTTGCAGAATTTTTACAAAAGAGTATCTTTTTGAATAAAATCTCCTATGTGCAGGCACTTATTACTGCCTTAGTTCTTACCGGAATCATTTCCAACTTTGGATTAGCAACCATTTTAAAATATTCTAGCCCTATAATTGCTATTGGCTATCCGGTTCTTATTGTGCTTACATTTTTAAACATCGCGTATAAGACATTCGGATTCAAAGCCGTTAAAACTCCCGTTGCAATTGCCTTTGTTTTAAGCATTGCACATTATCTTCGAATGTTTATTTAGGAAAAAGAGTTGTTTAAATCTCATTTTTTTTTACACTAGAAACATTAGATTAATTCATTACTACGAAAGTTATATTATGAACAAATTATTTTTAATGCTTTTATCCTCACTTTGTATCTTAAGCGGTTGCCGCAAATCAACTCAAGTTGAACGCACTACAACCACCTCTCCAGAAATCGAAGAAAAGCGGATTTCAGGACCAGAATATGCTGGTGTTGAGCAAGAAAAAGAAGATTATCGTTAAATAATACTTTCAGAGGGGAGCTAAAAATTCCCCTTTTTTTTTTGATTCTCTTGATCATTGATCTTACTTTGCCTTAGGCTACTTTCAAACTAAAAGATTAAAAAAGAAGTAAGGAGTTTTTATGAAGCAAATACGGAATATTTTTTTGATAATGATTATTGGCATGCAATGTATAACACTTAATTTACAAAGCATGCAGCAATTTAAAAAAAATTTACAGGATCTTAACGTTTCATTGCAGACTCTTGAAAACTCATTACAAACAGGCCTATCAACATCAACGCCTCCTCCAGCTCCAATATTCCAAAAACAAACGGGTCCAAAATTTTATAAGGCCAAACATTATGAATATAAAACACCAAGCGGAAACATATTAGATGTTACATTTGGCACTATCAATGTTAGTCCGGATATAAATAATCCTTCGTATACTTTAATAATGTACGGTCCACTATTGCAACAAAAACCTACTGAAAGAACATTAACAACAATTTTGCTTAGCATGCAAAAAGACATAACTACAGGAAAAGACATTATTAAATTTTATCCTGATATAGCCAACGAAACCATAAAAAATGAATATGTTATTATTGACGGAAATAAGGAATATGCAAAAAGCAGCCTAGAACAATCCATAAAAAACAAATTAGATGTTTTCAACAATAAATATACGAACTTACAAAAAACATTTAATCAAAACTATCTAAACAGTAGAATTCTTGGAGATCCCCAGGCTACACAACAAGGTTCAATATTTGGCACTAGTTTTGAGGATGATAAAATATATACAAAAGAACTTATCGATTTTTTTGATGAAATTTTAGGAGATGAAGCAAATTTCTATGCTATAGACAATCTTTCTTTTTATGAAAATATATTAATTCCTGCCTTAACACAATATTTAATTCTGATTAATAACTTTAAATTAAGAATTAACGATTTCATGAAACTATTCGGTGGAATAAAAGGCTCACCAAGTTTAGGAAAAATAATTACTAAAAATAAATTTGGTGTAGAAGAGTTAGTACCATTAAACATAAAGCAGGAAAAAGCTGAGAAGTATTTCAAAGAAATTCAAAATCCAATTGACCAAGCTTTCTTAAATCTTAATAATATATTAAATGTAGCAATCAAAGACAATCGGGAAAAACTAAGCAAACAACCAATCAACGAAATTCGCAAATATTACAACGAACTACTTTATTCACCTGCAATAACACTAACTACTCCACAACGAGACATTACCCAGGCATTACAGCAACAAGGCACAGGAAAAACACCTCGCCCTATTTCACAATACCAACAAAAAACACAGGCCGAACAAAAGCAAGAACGACGTAAATCTATGATTGAAAGAGTACAAGCAGATGCAGACGAATCAGAAAATGAAAATAATGACGATGGTTCTGGCGCCTCAGATGATGAATGGTCTGATTCTGATGATGAAAACACCAATTATTAAAGATTAGAATGAACCATATTTATTTAAGTATACTTATAAATATAATTTGCTTAATGCCGCAATTCACATTGTTTTGCGGCAAAGAAATATTTCAAGAAGGTGTTTCTATTGAGAGAATCATAGAAAATGTTGAAAATTATGAAAAACATATTTATATAGATGTTTCAGTAGAACTGTCAGGCTTATCTATTTCTAATTTATCTGGTATAGAAAAATTAAGTTTTATGCAACGCAAAATACTTAATTTAAAAAAAAATAGTATCGAAGAAATAACCCTCCTTAATGCTACAGAAGGTGATACACTGGAAAAAATTAGGTTACAAAAAAACAACATACAACATATTGATGAATCAACGTTCTGCTATCTGAAAGAAAATTTTCCAGCGCTAAAAAGTATTAATCTAAGACAAAACCCTCTTACTAATAAAAAAGAAATTAAAGAATGGAAAAAAAACTTAGATTTACCATTCAAAATAAAATTAAAAAACAAAAGTATAAGATATGTTGAAAGCGATGATTAAACAGAACAATGCTCTATCACCCCTCATTTTTGTTGTCTATGACGGCATTAATAACTCAATATTTGATGGCCAAGTCTTGCAACCATTAATCAAACATAAAAAAAATAACCCCGAACAAGAAATTATTATTATTAGCTTTGAAAAAAAGATACCTTCCCAAGAACATCTCAGACAAAGAATTCCTAAAAGTATTGCCACTATCATTTGCTTTAAAAAGCTGCCTTTTCTTGGGCTTTTAAGTTTATTGCCAGCAATCTTTACCTTCAAAAACTATTTAAAAACTTTAAAGTCATATTCAATTATGGCACGCGGTCCCCTTGCCGGGTATGTAAGCTTAAAAGCATTAAACGCACATCAGTGCCTCAATTTTATCATCCAAATTCGCGGATTACTTACGGCAGAATATTCCTATGAACATGCAAACGAACAAAACATATTCAAAAAAAAATGGCATCAATGGCGCATGTCCATATTTGGCGATTTAGAAAAAAAATTATACATAACAACACACAAAAAAAGCCTTCCAATACATTTCCAGGCAGTGAGCGATGCACTCAAAGAACATGTAATAACCTATTATCAAACATCTCCCGCTTTAATTTCTCTTGCACAACATGATATTCCTCACCATATTCCTAAAGAAAAGGTGCTGGAATGGCGCGGCGCAACAAGAACTGAACTTGAAATTCCGCAACAAGCACATGTATATTGTTATAACGGCTCGTTAAAACCATGGCAGTGTCCAGAAAAAACTATTGAATTTTTTAAAAACGAATTAGAAAAAAATGCTCAAAGTTATCTCTTAATTTTGACGCACGATGTTGTTGGGTTTCAGCATCTTTTGCAACGGGCTTGTGTTCCGGAAGAATCTTATACTATTATGACAGTGGAGCATGTTGACATGTATCATTACCTTGCTGCTTGCGATGCAGGAATCATTTTTCGAGAAGAACATGTAATTAATTGGACTTCCCGTCCTACAAAAATTCTGGAATATCAAGCAGTTGGGTTGCCCATTATTCACAATAACACTATTGCCATGCTTATGGAAAAACAAAATTAATTTTTGGAGAAATATAAAAATGAAAAATCTATTTTTAAGCTTATTTTTTTTCGTAAGTTTTCCTTTTGCTTTGAAAGCAGAATGGTGGTCACGTGTTATATTATTTGCCAACGATAATGGCACTTGGAAAGTATTATTACGTCATAATCCTCAAGCATCTCAATGGACAGATTTTAGTACAAAAGGTCAACATGGCAAAAAAGCTGATAGATTAGCGGCACAATTTTTACCAGAACAAATCACCGCCTATAGCTTATCACAAAAAGATATCAGTCCTCATTGGATAAAATATAGACAAATTGGCTATGACGCAGATGAATATGTACATTTTGTTAAAGTAGATTTTATACCTGGTAGTGTACTTCACGTTGAATCTATAACCCCGTTAAGTGATGATTTTGCATGGATTAAACTGGACGATTTTTTAGGCAATCAGCCACTAACGAAAAAAAAATTTAATGGCGGCGTTGAAACTATAAACGTTGATCCTGCACTACGAGACATTTTACAAAAAAATCAGCAAAAGATCCAAAACATATTGGAAGGCACTCAACAACCACTACAGCAAGTTACCTTGCAACCGCGAGCAAAAGTTCAAGGCCAAGGTGAATGGGCAAATATACCTGGTGGAATATATTTTTATGATAACACAGGACCTGGTAGCTTTTATGAATTCACTAACTTTTATAAAAATAACGTTACCATTAATAACAAAACATGGCCCACAACAGAACATTATTACCAAGCAATGAAATTTACCTTTCCTTACGTGCAAGAAAAGATTCGGTTATTACCAGAGCCAAGAGATGCTTTTAATTATGCTCGACAAAATAGCACTGAAGTGCGCCAAGATTGGAAAAACGTTAATCTACAATTTATGCTGCGTGCAGTTCGTAAAAAATTCAAACAAAATGCTGTTCTAAAAAATTTATTGCTTAATACCGGCAATAAAATTTTGGTTGAAGACGCAAAAGGAAATGATAACTTTTTTGGTGCAGGTGCCAATTATGATGGCGCAAATCACCTTGGACAAATTTTAATGCAAGTGCGCGATGAATTGCGTGGTGAGCCAAAATCGAATTATCAACCACAACCTGCTTCACATTATCTTCAAAAAGCACAACAGCCCTGCACTCCTCAACGACCACAAACACCAATTCAATCAATTCCACAACAAGATGTAAGTATTGAAAATGAATTATCAGAATCTTTGTATAAATTGCAACAAGCATTAGAACGTTTGGCCTTCTTTTTACAACCAACTGATAAGCGACAAAGTTGTCTTATTCAATAAACACAGCTTTGTATTAAAATATTTATGCATTTTTTCATGCAATAGTGTTACTATATTGCTTGCAAAGCATTATAGTAACACTACTTTCTTGAGCAATTAATCATGCATAAACATTCTATTTTTCTTTTCGTTTTTCTATTCTCTCTCTCTTTTTCTTATGCAATGGAAGACCAAAGTAAAGATATAATACCTTGGAAAAAAATTGGCACCACATATAACTCTGTTGATAAGCAACATATGAGCTTAAATGGCACTTCTTATATTGGACTTGAAAAAAAACATGAATGGCGGCAAATTGGTCTTCAATTTGCACAACGATTTATTGGCCAAGAATATGCAACAATAATTACCCATTTTTTTAACAAAAATATTGCACTATCAATCTTTACAGCTGACGATCAGGGAAATTATATACTTTTATCTCATAAAAAAAAATTATTTATTTTACCTATACATTCCAACAATCATAAAAAATTAAATTTCCTAATACTATCACTGCGCTTGCAATTGATCCTGAAACAGAATACTTTGCTGTTGGACAAGATAATGGCGAAGTATCATTACATGGCTTTGAAGAAAAAAAATGCAACTTAGAGCTTCCAAAACTACACAATGCCCGCATCACCGCATTTCAATTTGATTAAACAACATTACTTTGTTGCGATGCACAGGGGAAAAACCATCAATGGAAAAATATATGGAGCAATAAAAGGCATTTTATACTTTTCAATACCAAGTTACCCGCCATTGAATGCAAAATCGGAAAAAAATATATTGCCTTTCAACATGCAAGCAATTTAATTGAATATTCAAAAATTTCTCTCATTGATAAAGAAACGCGATCGTCAAAAAGATTTTTCGGCACCTTAATTAATATTACTCAAGAAGATGAATTACTGATTGAACAAAATCGCACCAACATTTTTTGTGTTTCATCTGAAGGAACTATTCTTGATCGCTATAAATTACCAGAAAATTGCTCTTTCATTAGCAATAAAAAATCTGGCCAAGCCATTCCCTTTATTTTAAAACAAGAAATAAAAGAGAATGATAGTTCTAAAACTGAGTTTTTAATGCCAATCTTGAATCATAGAGGTTATCCGAAAATTACATAAGTACTAAATTATGTATGTTCTATTTCATAATTAAACTGGCACTTTAAAGAATTAACATTTTAAGCATCAGCGTCATCCTGAGGCGATAGCCCTAGGGGTCAAGTCTATAAAATGAAAATCTAATTAGCCTGGATTCCACGTCCTTGTTTTATTCGGACTCTGAATGACATTTTTTTGCCTTTGCACATTCTCTTTATGATATTTTTTTAATTTTTAGATAAGCTTATAATTAACAATTTAAAGCAGCAATCCAATAATCATTGCTGATAATAAATTAGATAATGAACCGCCGAGAACAGCCAATAAACCAAGTTCGCTTAGCCACGCTCTTTTATCAGGCATAAGCGCCCCAATACCGCCAATTTGAATACCAATACAAGAAAAATTAGCAAAACCGCACAACGCATACGTCATAATTATAACACTGCGTTCAGAAAGATGCATACGCAATAATTCACCATACGCAATCAATTCATTAATGGTAACTTTCATGCCAAGCAATTGCCCTGCCATAAATGCTTCATTGCCTTTAAAGCCAAGTAGATAACCAAATGGCGCAAAAAGATAAGAAAAAATAAGACCAAGAGAAAGTTGTGGAAGCACTAAACCAGAACAACGAAATATCAAAGCATTAATATGCTCAGAACCAAGAGCTAGAAGAAAATTTAATAATGCAATGAGTGAAATAAAAGAAAGCAACATAGCAGCAACGTTAAGCGCTAAATAAAGTCCATCAGTTGTACCCATTGCAATGGCGTCAAGGAAAGTATTTGCAGGACTTTGTACATCAGATTGCGCACCAGCTGCGGTTGCTGGTTTTTCCGTTTCAGGATATAAAATTTTTGCAATTAATATAGTGCCAGGGATTGCCATAACACTGGCGGTCAATAAATGCACAGCAGGAATACCCATCGCTGCAAAAACGGCTAAAATTGCACCGCTAATGGTGCCCATGCCACTCACCATGACTAACAATAATTCTGATTTTGTCATATGAGGCAAATAATTACGAATGAGCAACGGAGCTTCCGTTTGCCCCAAAAAGCTATTGGCAATAGCACACACTGTTTCAGCACCGGAAGTGCCAAAGATGGGACGAATTACATAACTTACCACCGTCACAACACGCTGCACAATGCCCAAATAAAAGAGTAAGGACATCAAGGCACCAAAAAAAATAATTATCGGCAACACTTTGAACGCAAAAATAAAACCCCATGCCATAGCCGGATTAGTGAGATTACCAAAAAGAAATTGCGCACCATGCTCTGCACAGCTATACAGCGTTGTAACGCCATGTGCTATGCCATTCACAATGTTAAAACCAATGCGTGTTCTTAAAATCCCAAATGCAACGAGAACTTGCATGGTTAATGCCGATACAATTAATCTATAATTAATTGCCGAACGTTTTCGAGAGCATACCATTGCTATCAAAATTACCACAAAAATACCAATGAGATTACAATAACGATTATGTTCAATAAAATATGAAAGTAGCATGTAAAACTCCGTAATTAATTTTTAGTATTTTTAAATTTTTGTTTTATGTTTTCTACAAAAACATGTTCAAGAACAAATATCTTTGAAGCTAGAATTGTCATTGCGAGCGAAGCGTGGCAACCCAGATAATAAAATAATTCCTTAAAGGAATGTATTAAAGTTCTGGATCCTCCTTCGCCAAGGCTTCAGAGGACAAGTCTCCACAACTTAGACCCTTCGAAACTTTAGTGTAGTAGGGCCACGGCTAAAGCCTCGGGAAGACATCTTTGGGGTCATTATAGTATTTACATTAAAATTAGCATTATATATTGTTTAAAATAAAAACATTCGATTATTATTTTGTAGGTGACAACATTTTTTTACGATCTTCTCGACCTTTTTTCATAAGAGCGTCAATGATTTCATCAACAGCACCTTCTATGGCAACATCAAGATTTTTGAGCGTCAGATCAACTTGATGATCCGAGATTCGGTTTTGCGGGAAATTATACGTTCGCACTTTTTCTGCACGCATACCCGTTCCAACCATTTCTTTGCGTTTTTGGCTTTGTTCCATTTCTTGTTTTTCACGCTGCGCAGCTAACATACGCGATTGCAACATTTTCATTGCTTTCGCTCTGTTTTTATGCTGAGAACGATCTTCTTGACAAGCAACAACAATGCCCGTTGGAATATGAGTGATTCGGATAGCAGAATCTGTTTTATTAACGTGCTGACCCCCGGCACCACTTGCGCGATAGGTATCCACGCGCAAATCTGCAGGATTAATCACAACATCAACTTCTTGTGCTTCAGGAAGAACAGCAACGGTTGCTGTTGACGTGTGAACACGTCCCGCTGTTTCTGTTTTGGGAACGCGTTGCACGCGATGCACGCCCGATTCATACCGTAAATGCCCATAAACGCCTTTGCCTTCGATATGCAAAATTGCTTCTCGAATACCACCCAAATCAGTGGTGCTGCAATCAGCTAATTCCACATGCCATCTTTTAGACAAAGCATAATTGGTATACATTTTGACTAAATCTGCGGCAAACAACGCGGCCTCTTGACCGCCGGTGCCCGCACGAATTTCTAAAAACACCGAACGATTATCAAGAGGATCTGGAGGAAAAAGAATATCCTCCAACTCCTGATTTTTTTGGTGTAATTCTTGTTGTGCTTCAGTTATTTCTTCTTGATATAAATCGGCCATTTCTGTTCCTTGATTTTTTGCTAACTCTTCTTGTGAAGATATAAGCAACTTTTCAAGTTCTTCAATGCGATTATAAATTTTAAGTAACGTAGAAAGATGGGTATGCTCTCGTTGCAATTCCTGTCTTTGTTGATTATCAAGCGACGGAGTTAGAAGTTTTTGATTAATTTCTTCATAACGAGTCTTAAGCTCTTGCCAATTTATTTGCATACCAACACCAATCGATTCTTATTTTACGCCTTTTTTGTACCGCTTCTCGAACTTTTCAATTCTACCAGCTGTATCTAAGAACTTTTGCTCACCAGTATAAAAAGGATGACATGCAGAACAAATGGTGGTTTTTATTTCAGACAATGTTGACATAGTTTCGAATGAATTGCCACACGCACAACGCGTGGTAATCTCGTGATTTTGAGGATGAATTGATGATTTCATAATGAACCCTTAAAAATAGTTTTAATTAACAAAAATGGATAATTTAGTATAGCACAGAGTTATTTATTGTTCAAAATAGATGCCACACTCGTTTTTTTCTACTCCCACATCTATCAAAATGCTAGTTTAGATCTATTGAACCTTATTGCAAATAATTGCTAATATAAAATATAAATATTAAGTTGTCAAGTTTTAAAATTTAGGAGAAATGCAATGAAATGTAATTATTTAATGCTCTTTTTAGGATTAACCGCCTTCACTTATCAGGTTCAAGCTGAAGATTTTTATGCACCTTGGACAAAAAGCAAAATTACCAATAATACGCAACACCCGATAATCATTGATGCGCGCTATACTATTCCCGGTTGCAAACAGGATGATTTAAGACCAATAGCATGTCAAAAAGAGGGAACAGTAAAAGTCACCTTAAAACCAGGAAAAACTATTACCGTAGTATCTGAAAGTGGCTATCCTTCCGATTCAATTGAGGGACAAGTTGGTCCTGGTGATAACATAGGCGGTAACGGACTACTCATCAATTTAGATCCAAAAACAAAAAAACAAACTGCTTCTAATGTTGCTCCTTATACCTTAGAAAACCCTCCTTTAAAAAGTTACAAAGTACGCTTTGACGGCAAAAACCTAACAGTTGAACAATCTCCTTTATAAATTTTATAAGGCACCTGAAAATATATAATTTTCAGGTGCCTCGTCTTTATCTTTATGAATCACCCTTGAAAACCATTGATTTTAATTTATAATATTTGCTATTATTAAATTAAAAAGTGTAAATCTTATTAACTAAACGAAAGGGGACTCTTATGAATAATGCAATAAAACAATTTATTCCCCTGTTATTAACCATTTTAATGGCCTCTGGCACTATTTTTGGCGTTTGCACCGAAGATGAACAAAAAATCATCGCACAAAAAACGCCTTATGAACTTTATGGAAGCATTGATAGAGCAAAAAATGCAATGCTTAAAGAGGGTTCCTTACTTAAAAATGGCTTTAACCAAAAAGAATTAAAACAATGGGACCAGCTTATAGAATGTTGTCATATGATTACTGCCGCTCTTATTGAAAAAAACGAAGCACCGCAAAACTATAACCAGTATAGAGCCCAACTCAATAAGACCACAGATTTTATCAAAAATACTGTTGCATTACTACATAAAAAATATGCTTCGTTACTTGATAACAAAGAATCTTTAATTGAAAAAATAAATCAACGTATTAAAACTGATTTAAGACAAGAAAATTTAAATTCATTAGCAAGCATCAAACAAGAAATTAATAACCACACAAAAATGTTAAGCACAATTATTGGCGCAACTTTAAAAAAAATAAATAATGAAATTGCTACCCCTGACGAATGGAAACTAGGTATACCTAAAACTATTGATGCGATTTTACCGTGCTATAAAGACTTTTTTAATAGTTATTATACTGCCAAAAAAAGATCTTCAAATCAGCAATTAACTTCCAGAGAACTTATTTATTTTTTAAATATTACAAAAATATTTAAATCAAATTGTTTAAAAAATGTTCATTACAGCGATACAGCAAAAGCCGCAGCGCTTGTTGATGTTCTAGAAAAATTAAATTATATCCTAGAAGAAGATATAAAAAAATCAAACTTTAACAAAGCACGTAAAAAAATGCTTTCAGCCAGTAAGGAAATGATAGAAAAACTAGAATCTCATTATCCAGAAATGATTACTGAAGTTTATTTTAAAAAATTACCTCTTTCTAAAGATAAAGCATCAGTAATGCTTTTTGCAGAAGTTAAAGCTCTAATAAGCGTTTTAGAGAGTTTAACCAATGAAGTGAATCAAATAATAATTAAAGGAACCAAAAAAGGAGTACCCCGTGAAGAATAAAATAATGATACTGTTTGCTGCTCTTATAACACAAAGCGCACTCATTAACGCCACAGATAACGTCACAGAACCTTCTCTTAACCCCAAAGAAACACACATTGAATATTGTACAAAGTTTTTACCTAACATGATTGAATATACGACAAAACAATCAAATACTGAAAAAAACGCACAAAAAAAAGAAAAACTCAACAAACAAATAGGTACTTTGAAAGCTCAATTAGAAACTGGCAAATGTAAAGAAACTGAAAATAAGAATTGCCAAGACTTAAAGACAGCCATTGATACTAAAGCAGACTTTTTAAAAAGAAATAAATTAACTCAAGATAATAAACAATTAGATACCTTAAAAAATCTTTATAAAAAGAAAAATTGTAAATAATCTACAATAAACTAAGGACGATTAATTGTAATCGTTCATAGTTTATTATGAATTTGAAAGCTATCAGCTGCTTAATTGAGCAAACAATTCTGCTAATTTTTTTTGCAATTCTCTCAATGCTATTGGCAACTTTTGACTTTTTTGCTGTTTTTTTATGATTTTTGCTTGTTTTCTCTTTTCATGAGCATTTTGCAAAAGCGCGCTCATGTTTTCAAAATTTTCTCTTGATAACAACGTTAAGGGACTATCTTTAAACGCTCGAGCTTCGGCTAACAGATTAACATAACCTTTCTTAAACGATTCATTTTGCACTTTGATGCCAACTTGATTTGCTCGCTTTACATATAAGACTTTGTCTTTTTCATACATGGCAAAATTGTAATTAGTTCCAGGGTATGAAAGTTGATATGAATAACGAGTTAAATACCTTTTTGTTGGTTCATTGAGATTATAAATTATCACATTCTTCATATCATTGAGCTCTTCAATAAAAAATATCTTGCGAGGCCCAAGCATATCTATCGCCATAAAAGATTGCAAAAGTTCTTGTTCATTTTTAGTCGATGAACTTATTTTCTTAAGATGATGAATTGCATTACCAGGAATCATAGAAACAATTGCTTCCAAATTTTTACCAGTATAAATCAACTCAAAAGGAATTTCAGGAGCATATAATAATAGTGCTTTTGGATCAGCTTTAAAAAAGCGTACTACATCAAGCGGCGTTTGAACATTTCTTGTTTTTGCTAAAATTGATCCAATAGAAAGCACATTTTTATTACTTTCTAATACCGAGAACCATTCTACTCCCGGCAATTTCAATTGAGGTATATGAGCCCACAGTTGTTTATTTTGATTCTTAAAATCTTCAGAGGGCATTAGGGGAAAAATTGTTTTAATGATTTCTTTATAATCTACAAAATCTAACGTTCTTGCCAGCAATAAAAAACTCTCAAAATTAGCAAGCGTACCTACTACAACCTTACCATCAGATGACAGCAGTATGTTAGAAGCAGACATGACCGGAGCATCAGTAAGCGCTTGGGTGATAATGGCAAATGAATATGTTTTTTGTACGCCTGACAGAACATCTTTGAATATCAATTCATTAGTGCTACCCGCAGCATAACAAGAAATATAAACTAATAATCTGGTATTGATACTATTTTCAAAAAAATCCAACACTTTTTTAAAAATAGTATGCGTTAATCCTACAATAATTCCTTCCGCTCTAGGGTCATATTGCATTGCTCCATGTCCTTGCATAAAAATTGACCACAAAGGAATGTTTTGTACACCTCGATTTTTATAATCGGATTTAGTACAAAACAAAGAACTTTTGTTTGTATTTGTATCATACAAAGCTTCAAAAAAGTAATTAGAATTATCTCTTTTAATAACATTCATCGTAACAATTTTATCAAATGGTGTTGTTTCCATATGATTCACTTTTAAACCTAGAGTCATTTCAGCTCGTGAAATATTGTTTGGATCATAACGCTCAATAACATCATTAGGGAGGTTAACAATTTTTTGCAAAAATAATTTTGGGATAAGGAGATAGAGAGAATCATTAACTTTTTTGAATATCCATTCATTAGAATCAAAATTCAGCGTCTTTAAATAAAAAATTTTCGATTTTTCTTCAATTTCTTGCAGACTACCAACGTTTATTTTTTGATATAAATCAAAAGAAGATTCAGGGTAATTTTTAAGCTCATTATAATAACCAAAAACATTTTTTAACAAAGACGCGGAAACAACTATTGGTCCTGCTTTTTGACGAATTGCCGATAATAAATAGTGACTCACCGCATCTATTACTTGCTCAGTCTCATCTAAAAAAATTAATAATCCTTGTGGATTATAATTAATTTGAGTTTCCTCATTCATAGAATGCAGAGGTGCAATAATAAAAAACGAAATACATATCATATATATATTTTTTTGCATTACATCTCACCTAAAACTTAAAAAACTTATTCTCTAGTGAAATACTAAGAAATTTAATTTTTTTTAGTCAATAAAAAAACAAAAGGGGCACGATTTGTTAGGTTCTGTGAACCAAATTTTATCTGAGCCAAATTAGAGTTCCTCCAAAATATAAAAAAGATAAATAAGATTGAGCAGCTTTATCAAATCGAGAAAAAATCCTACGAAAATGTTTGATTTTTCCAAAGAAACATTCGATGGCATGACGTTCTTTGTAAAGATGCACATCATAATCACGAGGGCATTTACGATTTTTACGGGGT
>Ga0105046_10002052_pt1 | contig 31628 bp, 32 predicted proteins | sample MAT03_FD_78385 | JGI IMG/M metagenome (GOLD analysis project Ga0105046, IMG submission 78385) | Freshwater microbial communities from Lake Fryxell liftoff mats and glacier meltwater in Antarctica - MAT-03 (megahit assembly) | ecosystem: Environmental > Aquatic > Freshwater > Ice > Liftoff...
CAAATCTCGATGCAGCGGCTGCAGCTGCCGCAGTGATCCGTTGCGGGTTGGTCTGCTTGAAGGGGCAAGTCGGTGTAGATCTCACCTAAAAAGAACCAGCTGCCTGCACGCGAATTGATCAGGTTGGTGTGTTTTCCGATCCAGCCCAAACCGGCTTTTTGCGCCAGCGGTTTTTCCAACACCGGCGCCGAATCGGTGAACACGCGATAGCCGAACGGTCCGGCCTCAGCCGCAAGCAGATCCACCAGCTTTTGCAGGCGCTGCCGCAGCACCTTGTGATAGTCGCGGCCCAGCGCATAGCGCGAGATGAACGCGAGCGTCGGGTCCGCAAGCTGCGCCCAGGCTAAGTCGTCGGCTTCGGTCTGATAATCCATGCGCACGCTGATCACGCTTTGGGTGCTGGCAATCAACGAAGCCGGCCGCGAACGCTTGTCGCCGTGCGCGGCCATCCACGCCATTTCCCCGTGATAGCCCAGCGCCAGCCATTCGTGCAGCCGCGCTTCCGCTTCGCTTAAGTCGATATCGCTGATCCCAACCTGCTGGAAACCCACGCTCAGGCCAAGTTCTACGATTCGAGAGGGTGAAAGAGCAGCGTGCATCGCAAAAAGTATACTCAAGCGCATGCAAGAGCTTCCTGAACCGGTCTACACCAGCGCACAAATACGCACGCTGGAGGCGGCCGCCTGCAAACGGGCTGGCCTTGCACTCTCTGCGCTGATGGAGCGCGCCGGCGCAGCGGCGGCTTTCGAGCTTCGGGCTTGGTTTCCACACGCCCGCACGGTTGCGGTAATGATCGGCCCCGGCAACAACGGCGGCGACGGCTGGGTGCTCGCGCGCCTGCTGCGCGAAAGAGGCATGCACGTGCAGGCTTACTGCACGGTCGGCGTCGTCGAGCTCAAAGGCGATGCCGCAATCGCCGCGGCAGCGTTTTTAATCGCAGGCGGCGCAGTGGCTGAAGGCGCTGTTGGCCGCGCTGATGTCTACGTCGATGCCTTGCTCGGAATCGGCGCGCGCGCGGGCTTGAGCGGGCGCATGGCCGAACTCGCCGCCGCGATGGAACCCAAACTCACGCTCGCGCTTGATTTGCCGAGCGGTCTTTGCGCAGACACCGGATTCGCATGGCCCGGTGCGGTGCGCGCGCGCTACACCGTTTGCTTCGTGGGCGCAAAACTCGGTTTGCTAACCGGCTCGGGGCCTGATCTCGCGGGTGAGGTCAGGCTGGCTGAGCTTGGCTTGGCCGAACTGCTTGATGTGCCTGAAAACTTGGCGCGTCGGGTGAGTGCACGCGCATTCGCAGGCGCCCTGCCGCCGCGCGCGCGCGCTGCCCACAAGGGCCATTTTGGTCACGTCCTGGCTATTGGCGGCGACAACGGGATGGCGGGTGCGATTCGTTTGAGCACCGAGGCGGCGCTGCGCGCTGGCGCTGGCCTCGTGACTGCGGCAACCCGTGCTTCCTCGGCTGCCGCCATCGAGATTGCGCTGCCTGAAGCGATGACGCGCGTGGTTGACGACCCAGCGGCCTTGGTTTTGAGCGGCTACACGGTTCTGCTCGGTCCCGGATTGGGGCAAGGCGCGTGGGCGCAGGCGTTGTTCGCGCGCGTGCTCGCCCATGCTGAGCCCATGGTGCTTGATGCAGATGGGCTGAACCTTCAGTCCACGTGCAAATCGGCGATCCCAACGGGCTCGGTTCTGACCCCACACCCAGGCGAAGCGGCGCGCCTGTTGGAAGTGACGGTGGTCGAGGTCGAACGTGATCGTCCCGCGGCGGTGCGCGCGTTGGCGCGGCGCTTTGGCTGCGTGGTGATTCTAAAAGGCGCAGGCAGCTTGATTGCCGATCCAGCCGGTGCGCTTTGGATCTGCGATCGCGGCAATCCCGGCATGGCCACCGGCGGCATGGGTGATGTGCTTGCGGGCGTGATCGCGGCGTTTCTTGCCCAAGGCATGAGCGCAACGGACGCCGCGCGCTTTGGCGTTTACGCACACGCGGCTGCCGGCGATCTGGCCGCACGCGCAGGCGAACGGGGTTTAAGCCCACGTGACCTGCTGGCGCAGCTGCGCGCGGTGGTCAACCCGCATGCGCTGGCCTGAGCCGGTGGCGTCTGCGCCGACGCTTGATCTTGATCTGGCCGAAGAAAGCGCCACCGAGGCATTGGGCGCGGCGCTCGCGCGTTCAGCCACGCCGCTTAAGCTTTATCTGAGCGGCGACGTCGGCGCGGGCAAGACCACACTGGCGCGGGCGTTGCTGCGCGCATTGGGTGTGGCGGGTCGCATCAAGAGTCCCACCTACGCACTGATCGAACCCTATGAAATATGCGGATTGCCCGCCTGGCACTTGGATTTGTACCGCCTCAACGATGCGTCTGAGCTCTACGATTTGGGCTTTCGCGACCTGTTGGCAGGCCCGGCTTGGCTGATCGTCGAATGGCCGGAACGCGCGCTCGAAGCGCTGCCGGAACCTGATCTATGGGTTTCCCTTAGCGCGCACGGCGAGGGTCGCCGGGCGCACATCAGCGGCGCTGCGCTCGCCTTGTTGACGCATTGGCTCAACAAAACGTCGTAGCTCAAGGATTTATAAAGAAAAAACTTGATATTTCGAGATCAATTCGCGCATCCTTCGCTGGGCTCTCGCGGGTTTAAGTCTTTCATGATTTATCGTTCTCTATTCGTTTTCTTTTTTCTCGTATACAGCGGTGCCATTTATGCCACCGATTTGGGTGCGGTGCGCTTGCGCGCCAATGCGGAATACACGCGCGCCGTATTTGAAGTCACCGGCCCCGTGCAATACCGGCTATTTGGCTTAAAGAATCCCGATAGATTGGTTTTGGATATCGAACAAACCGCGCTCAAGGGCGACGTTAGACCGATCACCGAGGGCACTGGCGTCCTTAAAGCGGTCCGCACTGGACGGCAGCCACCGGGTGGCGTTCGCGTGGTTTTCGACCTCAATACCCCGGTGCAGGCGAAGAGCTTCTTGCTGACGCCGGGCGACAACACCGGCTATCGTCTGGTTGTGGATTTGTACAGCAAAGGAAAAGCGCCGTCTCAGGTCAAAACCGTGACGCAGGCGCAACCCAAATCATCTGCGCGAAATGTGGTTATCGCGATTGACGCAGGCCACGGCGGCCAAGATCCGGGCGCAATTGGACGCGCCGGTACGCGCGAGAAAGACATCACGCTCAAGATCGCACGCGCTCTGGCCGCTTTGATTGACCGCGAGCCTGGCATGCAGGCAAAGCTGATTCGCGATGGCGACTACTTTATTCCGCTGCGCCAGCGCTTTACCAGAGCACGAGAAGCCAAGGCCGACCTGTTTGTTTCTGTCCATGCCGATGCGTTTGAGGACCGCAGCGTGCGTGGATCTTCGGTTTTCATTTTGTCCAACTCAGGCGCGACTTCCGAGGCCGCCAATTGGCTCGCGCGAAGCGAGAACAAAGCGGACTTGGTCGGCGGCGTCACTTTGGATGACAAAGACGCGATGCTGGCGGCGGTGCTGCTGGATCTCTCGCAGGGCGCAACGCTTGAGGCCTCACACGACGTCGCCTCGCACGTGCTGAGCTCGCTTTCACGCGTCGGCAAGACCCACAAGCGCTTTGTTGAACGCGCGGGATTCGCGGTATTGAGATCTCCCGATGTGCCCTCCGTGCTGATCGAAACGGCGTTTATCAGCAATCCCGAAGAAGAGCGTCGGCTGCGTGATCCCGCCCACCGCGCGGCATTGGCGCAAGCTATTTTCAAAGGCGTTCGCAGCCACTTCTTCGCAAGTCCACCGCCGGGAACTTGGCTGGCACAGAACGCGCGTGCCGATGAACACGTGGTTTCAAATGGGGAAACCCTGAGCGCCATCGCCAGCCGCCATCGCACCAGCGTCAGAGCGCTGCGCAGCGCCAATGGCTTGGCTGGTGATTCGCTGCAAGCGGGGCTGGTTTTGCGCATTCCGCAGGGTTGAAAGCCCGCTGACATCTGTGGGATTCACGCCGGCCGCTGCGCCCGGTATTCTAGGGCGCCAAATGATTCGGCAAGCAGTTGTAATTCCATGGCAGAGTGCAAAGCACAAACGATCATGTTTGCCGATGTGGCCGGGTCAACCAAGCTCTTTGAGCGCTTGGGTGATGTGCCCGCACGCGAACTGCTCTCACACGCGCTCAAGCTGATGGAGCAGGCCGTGCTCGCGCACGGCGGCACGGTCATCAAGACCATTGGCGATGAGCTGATGTGCACCTTTCCGGCAACGGTTCAAGGGCTGCACTCAGCGTGTGACATGCAGCAGCGCGTCAAAGACGACGCCAAACTCAAGCGCGAGGTGGTCGCACTGCGGATTGGTCTGCACCACGGCGACACCCTGCTTGAAGAAAACGACGTGTTTGGCGATGCGGTCAACGTTGCCGCGCGCATGGTGGGGCTGGCCAAGCGCGAGCAGATCGTGGTGACCCAGGCGATGCTCAAGGGGCTCACCAATTACGGCCAATTCAGAACCCGCGCGCTCGGCTCAACGCACGTTTCCGGCAAGAGCCAGCCCATTGAAATCATTGACATTCTTTGGCAGCACGATACCGCCAACATCACCACCCTGACGCGCGCTGTGCGGATCGAAGATCCCTCACGCGCTTCAAAGCTTGATCTTCGCTTTCGCGGCCGCGACCTGCAGATGCACGATCTATCGCCGCCTTTTATGATGGGGCGCGACCCGAGCAGTAATCTTTTGATCGAAGGCGAGTGGGTCTCGCGCAATCACGCGATGCTGGAGTACCGACGCGGCAATTTCGTGCTGACGGACCGCTCGACAAACGGGACGTTTGTGCGCTTTCAGGGCGAAGACGAGATACGCATACACCGCGACGAGCTCAATTTGCGCAAAGATGGCCTGATCTCGCTGGGTCAATCGACCTCACGAACCTCCGAACTGTTCGTTCAATTCAAACTCGGCTGAAGCGGCGGGTTAACTCGCGCCGGCAATTGCAGCAGCCCATGCGTTCATCTCATTTGGGAGAAGCGCGGTGCGGCAGCCCAAGCGTTTGCCCGTGGCGAGGATCGCGTCGGCTAGGGCATCGCCTTGGCGCGTCGCAAAGATTTGTCTGCGTGCGGGAAAGTTTGCGATCTCAGCCAGCGTGGGATAGCGCTGCGCGCATTGGTAGGCGTCGTGATGGCGCTCGCCCATCGCCAGCAGCAGGCGCACGCGTGTGGTTAGGTCTTTCGCGGTTGGTGCTTGGGCATTGAGTAACGCACTTGCGGCGCTGCGCGCAAACCATGGCCAGAAAAAAGCCTCGTCGCGCACCCTGTGCCAGGCACGCAGCAAATGCGAGCCATCGGCTGCTGCGGCAAGGCTCGGGGAATCGTGTTCAAGCAGGACGGCTTTTGCATCAGGTGAAGCCACCAAGGCGCCCAAGTGGACCAGCTCAACTAAATCAAAGTGCGGATTTTTGGCCAGTTCCAGCGCCACCTGCGCACCCGCATAGCGGCCCCAGCAAGCGAGCGCGTTGACGCCAAGGTGCTTGAGTGCGAGCGCCAGTTGATTGGCTTGGCCTGCAGTTGATAGCGGCTCTGTGGCGAGGTCGGAATCGCCGTTCCCCGGCAGATCCAAAGCAAGCACCGGGCGCTGGCCAAGCAGCGGCTCAATCACGCCTGCCATCTGTTCGCTGCTGCCGCTTAAGTCGTGCAGCGCAATCACCGGCAGGCCGTTGCCGTTAAGATCACCGCGCCAGTGCAGTTGCCCGAAGGGCAGCGTGAGATAGCCAAACTTCGTTGGCAAGGCGGCGCTCGCTTCGCCCATTTTGCCGTCGCGATAGTGCTTGCGAACGGCGCGGGCGATCGCCTCGATACGCGCCGCCGGCCCCGTGCCAATCGGCAGCGCGCTGACGACAGAAGGCAGCGGTTGCGCCAGCAGGGCTTCGGTGTGCGGTTTGAGAATGCTCGATTCCCACAGCGGGATCAGGGTTTGCACGCGCAGCGCCTTAAGCTGGCTGGCGCGTTCGTTTTGAAATGCAAGGCGATATGCGCGGGCGTAGTCCGGCCCGGCGCGCATGTAGTCGAGAACCATCGCGTTGATCACTTGAGGCGGCGGGATGTCGCGCTTGAGCCGCGCGGCGGGCGATGGATCAAACCAGGGAAAGGCGAGAAACAAATCGCGCGACATTTGCCAGGCCAAAGCCAGATGACCGGCGTGATCGGTGGGCGTCAGATCAGGGAAGTAGCCGCGCAAAATGCGGTCGCGTTCGAGATCGCTGAAATGGCAGGCGCTGTCGGCGATCAACAGGCTCACCCGCTCGGGAAAACGCTTGCTGATCTCAATGGCAATTTGCGCACCGGTGGCGGCGCCGATTAACGCACAGCGCGCAATGCCCAGTGCATCCCACCCTGCAAGCAAGGCGTTGACGTAGTCGTCCAGCGATTGCGCGGGATGCGCCAGCGCCTCACTTTGCCCGTAGCCCGGGGTGTCAAAACAAAATGTCTGGTACTGATCGCTTAGGGCCTTCGCGATCGGCACCATCGCTAAGCCGGACATGGGCGATGGGTGCAGCAAAACAACCGGAGCCCCTGCGCCCGCCACCCGATAGTGCAGGTGGCCAAAGCGCGTGCGCAGATAGGCTTTGATCACTGCTGCTTTGAGTCCGCGCCTTGAGTGGATTTGATCGGTGGCCCACCGTGCGTGCGGAAGCCGCGCGGATACAACGGGTACGGGTCCCACCAGATCGGACCAAAAAATGGCGCTGGATAGCCGCGCAGATCGCGCTCTATCCGCTCTGGCCACAGATAAATCGAATCGGCCGCGAGAATTGGAAAGGGATATTCATACTCGCCAATCTTGCGCTTTTCGACCCGCTCTAGGCGCCCAACGACCGTTAGTTCGCGCCCTTTGACAAACACTTCCGGATCGAAAAAGCCGCTGCGGCAGGCGATGAAGCGACCGCTCGACTCGTCTTTTTCCAAAGGTCGGGCGGATGCGCTGAGTTCTTTGGCGAGGACCTCAAAACAGGTGTCTTGCGGGCGCGGCTGCACGCTGACGATGGTTCCGCCCCAGCGCACCGTGGTGCCGACGCTAAGCCCCGCCGCTGCGCCCGGCACGCTTATCGGAATGTCGCCGCTGATCGGCTTTGGGATGCTGGCGCAGCCGCCAAGCAGCGTCAGCGCCGCAGCAGGAAGAATGGATTTTTTCAACATGATAAAAAACTCCGAGTGAGTGCAGTTCGACCGGCGTCAAGCCAACAGGTACCTTACTTTACGCGCTTAGCTTTAGCGGAAGTCTGCGAATTTGCCGTAGCGCTCGCGTGTTCATGCGCCTGATCAATCCCGTTTGGCTTGGGTCAGCGCGCTGGTTGGCATAGCGGGCCAGATTGACGCCGCGCAAGAAAGCGAGCGCAGCAGATGGCGTTTCTTGAAAATGGCCCGACAGCAGTTCGATCAGCTCGCTTGGCCCAAGCTCGGGCCCGGCGGCCAAGCCGCGCTGCTTGAGCGCTGTGCGAAAGCGCCTTAGTTCGGCAGCAAGTGGATCGATCGGCGCGGGTCGGTGAAACCACCAGAGGGTCAGCAACACCAGCAGCGCGGTGCCGAGCAGGCCGATGGTCAGCGCACTGGCTGAGAAGCGCCAATCCATTTCAGCGATCCCAAAAGGTTCCAGCAGGGCGCGCTGACGGGCGTCGTTGAAGGTCAGTACCGAACGATTCCAGACATCGCTGATGCGATCGAGGCGGTCGCGTAAGTCGCGCAGCCAGGGAAAGTTCTCATAGCGGTTGGGGCGCAAAGCGGCATCCGTGCCGCGGTTGATGCGATCGGGCGAGACCGCTGCGGTTGGATCCACGCGAACCCAGCCGCGACCGCTGATAAACACCTCCGACCACGCGTGCGCATCAGATTGGCGCACCACCCAAAAGTCGCCGCCCGGGTTCTTGTAGCCCCCTTGATAGCCGGTGACCACCCGCGCCGGCACACCAGCGGCGCGCATCAGTGAAGTGAACGCAGATGCGTAGTGCTCGCAATAGCCTTCGCGCGTGGAAAACAGAAAATCATCGACGGGGTTGCCGCCGAGCGTCTGCGGCTCCAGCGTGTAGAAAAAGGCCTCTTCGCGAAAATGGCGCATCGCGCGATCAACCAAGGCCTGGGCGTCGGGGTTTTCTGCACGCCAGCTTTGCGCCAGCTCTTGCGTGCGTGGGTTGCGGTCCGCCGGCTGTGTCAAGGCCATTACCGATGCGCGGCTGTCCTCGATGCGGCTGAGCAGCGTGGCATCGGAGCTCTGCCGGTAGCGCTTGAGCGCAGTCACGGGTTTGCGCTGAACCAGCTGAAAATCCTGAGTGATTGCCGCACCTTCGGGTGCCGTGGTGGCCACATCAAGCGCAAACAGCCAGTTGCGATCGGTGGGTTCGAGTGTCACCTCATAGCTAAAGGTGGTTGCGGCGCGGGTCAAACCGTCGAGCTTGGCGGGCATCCTGCTGTAGCCAAAGCTTGCGGTCCACTTGCTGCCATCGAAGTTCCAAAGAACCGGGCCGCGCCAGTACATATCCGACTGCGCCGGCGGCGTGCCTTCAAAGCGCACGCGCATGACCGGTGAGTCATCAATGTAGAGCTTGCTGACTGAGCCCGGCGCCATCTCATCGCTTAAGCCCGTGCGCGCCTCGATGGCGTCTTCAGGTACTCCAAACACCGGCGTGCCCAGGCGCGGCACAAACAGGAAAAAAATCAGCGCCAGTGGCAGCGCGTGGAGCAAAGGAATCAACAGCGCAAGCAGTATCCGGCGCAGACTGGAACCCGCGTTTGCGGTCGCGCCAAGGCGCATGTCCGAGCGCTGCGCCGGTGCATTCAGCACGCGCAGACAAAGGGTAATCACCACCACCGCCAGCACCATGTAGGCCGTAAGACCCAGCGATTGCGAGATCAGGCCTTGGCAGGCGGTCACAAAATAGCTCAGCGTGACCACCAGCAAGGCATCGCGGCGCGAGCTTGATTCGAGAAACTTCAGCGCCAGCATCAGGGTGAGCAAAGTTATCCCGGCTTGGCGCCCAAGCAGGGTTCGAAACTCAAAAAATACGTAAACCACCACGCCGACGGTGATCAGCATGCGCACCCAAGCTGGCGGCTTGGGAAGCCCGTTGGCGCCCTCCAGCAAAAGGCGCCAAGCCAGCGCCAGCAGCACGACCACCGACACCCACGCGGGCATCCACAGCAGATTCGGCAAAATCGCAACGATGCTCGCAAGGCCTGCGAACATAACCCCCAACCGAGACAGTGCGGCGGGCTTCATGGGCTGTACAGCGCAAGAGAGGCAAGGCAGCGCTCGCGCTGAGCCACGCCTGTGCCGAGCGGGACCGATTCGGCGCCAAGCTTTAGCGAATACGCAAGCCCAAGGCGATCGGCCAGCAAGATCCATGCACACAGACGCGCCAACGCGGGTTCTAGCGCTAAGCCCAAAGTCTGTGCCAAATCAAAACGCAAGCGCTGCGTTTGCGTGCGCCTAAAGTCCTTGACCATCAGCGCGTCGTTGCGTGCATAGACCGCCCAGGAAATCCGCTGCGCCCGATCTCCGGGCTGGAAACGGGTGAGCCCAAACAGGTCGTCATCGCCCTGCTGACGCGAAGAGGTTTCGCCCGACTCAAGCGCCGCATCGGGCCACTGCGGGGGCTCGCGTTCTGGTTTGGGGTACACGAGTGTGCGGGCATGCACGCGCACGTGGCTCCACGCATAAAACAGACCGAACGGATAGTCGGTCCAGATTCGAAACGCGGGCAGATCAAGGGTGCCACGGTGCAGGCTCGGAATTTCAAGCGCAAATGGGGTCGCCAACGCAGCATGCAGGCCGCCAACCTCGGCACTCTGCCTCCATTCCGCGACCACGCTGTCGCGCGCGGTGGGGGCCTCAAGCTGCGCGATAAAACGGGCTTTTTCGCCGGCAAAAACGGGGTCCGCGTGAACGCTCAAAACCCGCACGCCGCGCAGATTCAAGAAGGCATAAAGCAGGCTGACAAAGCCAAGTGCGGCAACCAGAAAGGCGAGAATCAAAACGACGTTATTGTTGTAGTTGAGCCCACCAAAAACGCACAACAGCGCAACCAACCCGAAAAAGAAGCCGAAGCGGGTGGGCAGGGGGTAGATTCTTTTGCGATCAAAAACGACCGGCAGGCTTTCTTGTACTCGGCCAAGAAAAAGGGCTGGAAAGCGCACTGCAATCCAATCGCGCCAACGCTCATCCCTGGGAACGATCTGCACGGCCGTCAGGGAATCTGCACGCGCGCCAGTATTTTTCTGGCGATCTGATCAACGCTCTGCGCCTCGCCGGGCTTGGCCCGCAAGCGGTGCGCGGCGACGTGCGGGAACACCCGCTTGATGTCCTCGGGTTGAGTGAAGCTGCGGCCGTCGAGAAGTGCCATTGCGCGCGCCGCCTTGATCAAGGCCAGCGCCGCGCGCGGCGACAGGCCTACGCTAAGCTCAGCCGCTTGGCGGCTTTCTTTGATCAGCGCCTGCACATAGTCGATCAATGCGTCGCTGGTCAGTACCGCACGCGCAAGCCGCTTGAGTTCGCGGATTTCGTCGGCTCCAAGCAAGATCGGCAAACCGCGGATGAATTCCCCGCGATCACCGCTTAGCAGCATCTGCCGCTCGGCCTGCGCGTCGGGATAGCCAAGGCTCATGCGCATTAAAAAGCGATCTAGCTGAGAATCTGGAAGCGGGAAAGTGCCCGCCAAATCAACCGGGTTTTGGGTTGCAATGACAAAGAACGGTTCGGGCAGGCGGTGCGTGCTGCCGTCCACCGTGACCTGGTTTTCAGCCATGGCCTCAAGCAGCGCGCTCTGCGTGCGCGGGGTGGCGCGATTGACCTCATCGGCCAAAAACAGCTCAGAAAAAATCGGGCCCGGATGAAACTCGAAGCGCTCGTCGGAGCGCCGAAATACGCTCACGCCGATGATGTCTGAGGGCAGCATGTCTGCGGTGAACTGCGCGCGGTGAAAATTTAAGCCGAGCGTCGCCGCGAGCGCGTGGGCCAAAGTCGTTTTGCCGACGCCGGGCAAGTCCTCAATCAGCAAATGGCCATCGGCAATCAAGCACGCAAAAGCGAGCCGCACCTGTTCCGACTTGCCAAAAATCACCTGATCGACTTGGGCGAGCGCTCGCTTCAATGCGGCGATCGCGTCGTTTGCAACTGGGGGCATCGCGGTCATCGGCAGCAGGGACTCATAGACGTGAAGGGCACAACCTTAGCTTGGCAAAAGTGTTCACAATCTCAAGGTGACTTTGAAAACGCCCACTTTCCGACCCCTGTTGCCGCTGATTGTGGCTGCGCTCGCACTGCTGGCGGGTAAATGGGCGCTCGCAGCGCACTTGAGTCTATTCGGTGACGAGGCGTTCTACTGGTGGGAATCTCGTCACCTCGCATGGGCGTATTCGGATTTACCCGGTCTCACTCAGTGGATGATTGCGCTCAGTGAAGCGCTCTTTGGCGGCAGCTATGCCGGCGTGCGAGCGCTTGGCGCGCTTGCGGGAATGCTGATTCCGCTGCTGATGTGGGCCATCGCGCGCGCGCTTGACGCGCCGCGCGGCGTGGCCATATTGGCGCCGATTGGATTTTTTCTATTGCCGCTGGGCAACGGCTTGGGCCTGCTGGCGCTGCCCGACACCTGGCTTAATCTGTGGGCGCTGGCTTGCGCGTGGTTGGCGCTGCGAGCACTTAGCAGCAACAAATGGACGGATTTCGGCGCACTTGGGCTCGCCTTGGCGGCGGGTTTGGCGACCCACCCGCGCTTTGTTGTTTGGATTGCGGCGATGCTGCCGTTTTTGCTGCTATCGCCGCTTGGGCGGGCTTGGTGGGGCAATCCGCGTTTTTGGTTTGCAGCGCTGTTGGGCTTGCTTGGGTTATGGCCCACGCTTTGGTTCAACTTCGCGCACGCTTATGAAAATCTCCAGTTCCAGCTGCTTGACCGTCACCCTTGGCGCTTCGCCCTAGATGGCCTCAAGTTCTATCCGGAACAGCTCTTTTTCACCTTTCCGAGCACCGTCGCCCTGCTGCTCGGCATCGTGTACACCGCGCGCAAGCAGAAAGACCCACGCTGGCAGCTGCTGTTGAGCCTTGCCCTTAGCCACTGGTTGTTTTATGCGCTGCTGGCGCCCTTCGCAGACCGCGAGCGGCTGACCGTGCACTGGACGCTGCCGAGCTATCTTTTGCTGCTGTGCCTGCTGCCCTGCGCCTACATGCAGTGGCAGCGACGTACGCCCGCGCTGATCGCCTGTTGGGCCTCGCTGGTTGCCAGCTTCGCCCTGTTGGCCGTGCTGGGCATGGGCGCGCTTGGACGCGACCAGGCAAACGCTTTCAACAGCAAGTGGCTGCCTGAGAACTTTATCGGCTGGCGCGAAGCCGCGGCTTTGCAGCGCATGGTCGAGCCAAATCTGGCCCCCGGCACCACCATCGTTGCCGACAATTTTATGCTCGCCGCGCAGCTCGCGTTTGAACTCAAACGGCCGCATGACATCTACGTACTCGACCACGACCTCAATGCCAAACACGGACGCGCCCTGCAGCTTAGGATTTGGAATCGCGATGGACGTGCGGCAGCTGCGCGCGCGCGCCGGGGTACAGTCGTTTTGATCGCTGAGCTTAGCGCCAGCAAGCGCGACGCCTTGCCGGCTTGGATCTCGCGCTTTTGCCCAGCGCTTGGCCCCTTGGATCTGGTGGTTGATTTCAGTTTGGTTGCGGAGCGCAAACGCCTGGCAGTCTTGCGCTCAGGCACCCACGGCTGCGCGCTGCCGGCGATCGGCTACGTTGGATTTAGCGCAAACGGTTTGAAAGGCTGGCACTGGCGCAACGGAGCGCACGTCACTGGCTTTGAGCTGCGTGGACGCAATGCCGAGGAGCAGGAAGTTCTGCTTCAACGGCTGCCGCCCGCGCAAACCAGTGACGCCTTTGTGCCCGCACCATTTTCGATCCCGCTGCCCGCTGACATTCGCGAGGTGGAGCTGAGCGCGCGCTATGCCCAAGGCGGCGTGGTGGTCATCGCCGCCGATCGCCGCTGATCAACCGTTTGATCAACCAAGCGGGTCAATCCCGTGCGCGCGCAGCAGATCGAGCAAAGCGATCAACGGCAAGCCGATCAGCGCGCTCGGGTCGGTTGATTCAATCGATTGCACCAGTGCCAGCCCAAGGGCTTCTGATTTGAAGCCGCCAGCGCAATCGAGCGCAGGTTCCCGCGCCAGATAGTGGCCGATCGTTGATTCACTGAGCTCCCTGAACTGAACGTGGGTGGGCACCGATGTCGAACCCAGCAGTTCACCCGCGTGGACCAGAGCCAGCGCTGAATGAAAGGTTGCGCGTTTCCCTGAGAAGCACCGCAGCATTTCGAAAGCGCGTTCAGAGTTGTTGGGCTTGCCGTGGATTTCGGCGCCAAGGACCATGGTCTGGTCGCAACCAATCACCACATCAAGCGGGTTGAGCTTGGACACGGCTTGCGCTTTGGCCTGCGCCAGTCGCAAAGCCAGCTCAAGCCCGTTCTCGCCTGGAAGGGCGGACTCGTCAAGATCAGGCGCAACCCAGCGAAATTCAAGCTGCATGCGCTCCAGCTGGGCGCGTCGGTAGCGCGATGAGCTCGCGAGGATCAACGCCATCCAAAGAGCCTACGCACGGGTGGCGGCCTGCGCCTCACTCAAGGCCACGTCGAGCGTTTCAAGGAAGGTGTTGAGCTTGGCCACGGCTTCCAGCTGGCGTGCGCGGCGCGCGTCGAACTCGGCGATGGGTGCCAATTCGGCATACTGGGCCACCCATTGTCGATCACGCAGGGACTGGCTCATGACCTGCTGAAAAAGCCTGTTGGTTTGGTCGCTCAGCGCGCGCCGGTGGTCGTTCGCCGCATGCACTTCGGCGCTCGCTTTTTCGATCTGCTGGGCGCGATTTTTGCTTCGCCTAGCCAGTGCTTCAAGTTGGTCAAGCGCATCAAGCAGCTCATGCGCTGCAATGGTGCGAACGCGTGCGGTGCGCCCGCGCAGATAGAGAAACGACGCGGCTATGCCAATGGCAGGCAAGGCCGCAAACAAAAGAACCTGATCAAAAATTTTGACCGCCTCCACACGCGTTCTCGCTCAGTAGCCGTAGAACCCGCGCAGCATCTGTTCATTGCCTTTGTAATCTTCCGATTTGGTTTCGACAAACTGCGTTACGCCAATTTCTGCGAGTACCTCATAGAGCTTTTGGTCTTCATGCATCTTAAGCAACGCCGTTTTAAGCGCAGCGCGGGTCGCTGTATCGACACTGGAGCTGACTGAAATCGCAGCGCCCGGAAATTCGCGCGAACTTGTGATCGGGATCAGGTTGGCGTACTCGTTTTGCAACCACTGCGGGACCATCGCTGCATCTGCTTCTTCGCCATTGACGATCTCAACGGTGTCGCGCCAGCTCTGCGCGCTGGTCACTAAAATCGGCTGTTGGATGGGATTTGGAAACATATCGAGCAACAGCGCAAAGCCCAAGCTCGGCGCCGGCATGCTGACGACGGGTCGCGCGACAAAGCTCTGCACGGTTTCGTCTTCTTGCGCCCCGCGCGAGAGGAGCGTGTAGGTCACCGTTTCGGCCGTCTTCACCAGCGGTGTGTAGCCGAAGCGCTGGATGCGATAGTCGGTGAAGTGAGAATCATCAAAGACGATGTCCCAGCCCTGATTCTTGCGCATATCGGCCCAATAAATGTGGTAGTTCCGATACGTCTTGAGGGTAATCTTGTGGCCGGTCGCGGCACTGAGATAAGTGGCAAGCGGCTGGTAGATCTCCTTGGCCCTCACTTGACTGTATGACGGTTCAACCACCAAGTTGAACTCGGCGGCACTCAGCACACCGCTCGCCGAAACAAGCAGCGCGAAAACGCCACACTTTTTAAGAACATTGCGCATTGAATACCCCCAGTTTTTATCAGCAGCTAGCACTAATCATGCCGCCACCAGTGCATGTTGCAAGGTAACCGCCGATTGATTCGAGAAGGTGAAGGGCGTGAGCGGAACATCTATACCCACTTTCAGAACCGCAAGAAGTTGGGTTCCTGCATCGGTGGTGGCGCTCAGCAACACTTCACCGACGCTGTCGCTTTCGTCGCGCTCGATTGCGTAAAGCGGTGCGCCCGGCTCAAGCGCAAGAATCTGATCGGAGCGCAATGCCACCAAATGCCGTTTGTGTTTCCCAAGGTAGTGCAGTCGCGCGACGATTTCCTGGCCGGGAAAGCAGCCCTTTTGAAAGCTTAAGCCGCCCCAGCGCTCAAATCCTAAGGCCTGCGGAACGAAGCGGTCTGCCGCGCCGGGTTCGATCTCAGGGAACTGCGCGCGAATGCCCAGCAGCTGCCAGCGCGAAGCGAAACGCTCGTCGGCGATGGGGTAGCTGCTGTCAGCGACGACTTTCAGCGCGCGATCGCCAAACGACACGCCGAGAACGTCCTGGCGCCGGGTTAGCACCCAAGGCGTGTGTTGTCCATCGATAATGCGCGCGGCGACGCTCAAGTCGGGGAAAGAAATATTGACCTTGGACCGAAACACAAAGCGTTTGAGTTGATCGAGCAATGCCTCCGCGCCGCTGCTGAGCGTGATCGCGATGATCGAATCGCTCGACTCTTCGAGCAGCAGCATCGTCGCGAGCACCCGTCCCTTAACGCTCAACCACGCTGCACATACCGCATTTTCAGCAGTGAGGGTACGCATGTCCTGAGTCAGCTGAGACTGCAGAAAGCTGCGCGCGTCGCTGCCCTGAAAGCGAAGCACCGCATAGCGCGGAAAGCTGACCCAACTCGAAGCCGATTGAATAACCATGGCGCTATCATGCCGGCTTTTAGGTTCACGATGGGTGAGCAAGAATCACGCCATTTGGACCTACTGAAAACCACTATACTCGATGGGATTCCCCCATCACCCATCGGCCGTTCGGCCGCAGGCATCGCATGATCGAACCAGCCGCAGACTTAGTACCCTCTGATCCGAATGAGCCCGAACTTGCGCAAGGCCAGCCCGAGAGCGCGGCGCCGATTGAAATTGGCGGACGCGGCGGATTGGACCCGACACGTTTCGGCGACTGGGAAAAAAACGGTCGCTGCATCGACTTTTAGCGTTTTATTTATCACGGTTATCAGGTCACGGCATGGCGAATCGAGCGCGTCCACTTTCTCCCCATCTTCAGGTCTATAAGCCTCAACTCACCTCAATACTGTCGATTGGTCATCGCATCACCGGCGTTGCCCTGTCGGTAGGTTCGGTTCTGCTGATTGCATGGCTTCTGGCGGCTGCCGGCACGCGTGAGCAGTTTGAGTGGGTTCAGGGCCTGCTTGCCTCTATCCCCGGGCAGCTGCTTTTGCTCGGCTGGACCTTTGCCCTGAACTACCACTTGCTCAACGGCATCCGTCATCTCGCCTGGGACATGGGCTGGGGCCTCGACCTTAAGCGCACCTACCAGACCGGCTGGGCGGTAGTCGCGCTAAGCATCCTATCCACCGCTGCGGTTTGGGCCGCGGCGCATTATTACTGAGGTCGAAAAGTGAGCTTGCGAACTCCGCTGCAACGGGTGCGTGGATTGGGTTCCGCCAAAGAAGGCGTTGGCCACTGGTGGCTGCAAAGGCTGACCGCCATTGCCTTGGTGCCGCTGACCATTTGGTTCATGGTCTCTGTGATCGCGCTGCAGCCCGCCGACTACGACGCGGTGCGCGCATGGTTGGCCCAGCCATTGGCCAGCGTTGCCGCAATCGGCCTGGTGATCGCTCTTTTTTATCACGCGCAGCTTGGCGTGCAGGTCGTGATTGAGGATTACGTTCACCAGCGCAAGGCTGAAGTCGTGCTGCAAATCCTCACCAAGTTTTTCTGTTTCTTTGGCGCGCTGGCCTGTAGCTTGGCGATTATACGAATCTCGCTGGGGAGCTAATACCAAACGTGGCACAAGCGTACAAAATCACTGAACACAAATATGACGTGCTGGTCGTTGGCGCCGGCGGCGCTGGCTTGCGCGCCACCATGGGGCTGGCCGCGAGCGGACTCACCACTGCGTGCCTGAGCAAGGTTTTTCCCACCCGATCACACACGGTTGCCGCGCAAGGCGGCATGTCGGCGGCGCTTGGGAACATGGGTGAAGACGACTGGCGTTTCCATTTTTATGACACGATCAAGGGCTCTGACTGGTTAGGCGACCAGGATGCGATCGAATACATGTGCAGAGAAGCAATTCCTGCAGTCATCGAGCTTGAGCACTACGGCGTGCCGTTTTCGCGCACAGAAGACGGGCGTATTTACCAGCGCCCATTCGGCGGCATGACGACGCACTACGGCAAAGGCACCGCGCAGCGGACCTGCGCCGCTGCCGATCGCACCGGCCACGCGATCCTGCACACGCTGTACCAGCAATCGCTCAAACACGACGCGCGCTTTTTCATTGAGTATTTTGCGCTCGATCTGCTCATGGACAACGGCGTTTGTCGGGGTGTTCTTGCGCTCGATATGGCCGAAGGGCAGCTCCATTTGTTTCGCGCCCACGCGGTGATTTTGGCCACCGGCGGCTATGGCAGGGCCTATTTTTCGGCGACATCAGCGCACACCTGCACCGGCGATGGCGGCGGCATGGCGCTGCGCGCGGGCTTGCCCCTGCAGGACATGGAGTTTGTGCAGTTTCACCCGACCGGGGTTTATGGCGCTGGCTGCCTAATCACCGAAGGCGTGCGCGGTGAAGGCGGTTATTTGACCAATTCCAAGGGCGAGCGCTTCATGGAGCGCTATGCACCGAATGCGAAAGATTTGGCCTCACGCGACGTGGTTTCGCGCGCGATGACGGTTGAGATCCGCGAGGGCCGCGGCGTTGGCGCACATGCCGATCACATCCATTTGAACCTCCAACACCTGGGCCCAGACGTTATCCACAAGCGCTTGCCTGGGATTGCCGAGACCGCGCGGATTTTCGCCGGCGTCGACGTGGCCAAAGAGCCGATCCCGGTTTTACCCACCGTGCACTACAACATGGGCGGCATTCCCACCAACTATCACGGCGAAGTGGTGGTGCTCAAAGACGGCAACCCGGATTACGTGGTTCCGGGCCTGTTCTCGATCGGTGAGGCGGCGTGTGTATCCGTTCACGGCGCCAATCGCCTGGGGTCAAACTCACTGCTTGATCTCATTGTGTTTGGGCGCGCCGTGGCCAAGCGCTGCGAGGCCACGATCAAGCCCAACCAGGCGCACAAGGACATGCCCACTTCCGCAACGGATCCGCTGCTGGCCAACTTTGACAGGCTGCGCCACGCCAACGGGTCAACGTCAACCGCGGCGATTCGAGCCAGCATGCAGCGCACCATGCAGGCCGACGCGGCGGTGTTTCGCACCACGCAAACGCTCGCCCACGGCGCGCAAAAGATGGGCGAGATTTATCGCAGCTTCAATGATGTTGCGATCAAGGATCGTTCACTGATCTGGAACTCCGATTTGATCGAAACCCTGGAGCTGCAGAACCTGCTCGGTCAGGCGGTTGCGACGATTGAGTCTGCGGTTAACCGACAGGAAAGCCGCGGCGCGCATGCGCACGAAGATTTTCCCGAGCGCGATGACGTCAACTGGCACAAGCACACGCTTTGCACCGTGCACGACGACGGTTCGGTCAAATTCGAATATCGCCCCGTGCACATGTACACCCTTTCCGCCGATGTCGATGTGGTGCCTTTGAAAAAGCGCACGTATTGATCTTCGTTTTTGCATTTCCCCAAAGGTTATCCGGCGTTTGACAGCTCGGCACAAGGTCACAACTTATGGCGCAATTCACCCTTCCGAAAAATTCCAAGATTGGCAAGGGCCGGCACTTCCCGGCGCCGGCGGGCGCAAGCAGGGTCAAAACCTTCAAGATCTATCGTTTTGATCCTGACAGCGGCGAAAATCCGCGCACCGACACCTACGAGCTTGATCTGGCCCAGTGTGGTCCGATGGTGCTGGATGCGCTGATCAAGATTAAAAATGAGATCGACCCGACCCTGACGTTCCGACGCTCGTGTCGCGAGGGAATTTGCGGTTCGTGCGCGATGAATATTGCCGGCACCAATACGCTCGCCTGCACCAAAGCCATCAACGAGGTCGCAGGCGACGTCAAGATCTATCCGCTGCCGCATATGCCGGTGGTGAAAGATCTGGTTCCGGACATGACTCATTTTTATGCCCAATACGCCTCCATTCAGCCTTGGCTCAAGTCTGAAATCTCGGCGCCGCCTGATCGTGAGCGCCTGCAATCGGTCGGCGACCGCGAAAAACTTGACGGCCTGTATGAGTGCATTCTGTGCGCGTGCTGCTCGACCGCGTGCCCAAGCTACTGGTGGAACGGCGACCGCTATCTGGGCCCGGCGGTCTTGCTGCAGGCCTATCGCTGGATCATTGACTCACGCGATGACGCAACCGGCGAGCGCTTGGACAACCTCGAAGACCCATTTCGCCTGTATCGATGCCACACCATCATGAACTGCACGCGCACTTGCCCCAAGGGTCTCAACCCAGCGCTTGCGATTGCGGAAATCAAGAAGCTGATGATCCAGCGCCGCGCGGCTTAAGTTATGGCGGAAGATCTCTATGTTCCGTCCCACGATGCGGCGCTCAAGCGGCTGCGTTGGCGCTGCAGGCGCGGCACCCGGGAGCTTGATCGGATGCTCGGCGGCTTTCTTGAAAGCAGTTTTCTCACCCTCAAGCTTGATCAGCAATATGCATTTGAGCGCTTGCTTGAGTGTGAAGACGATTCGCTTTGGGATTGGCTCAGCGGACTAAAGGATCCTGCCGATGGCGCACTCCGCGAAGTGGTCGAAAAAATCCGCACCCAGTCTTACGCTTGAGCTGAAACGCTCGCGATGGTTTTTGGCTTGGGTTGCTGCGAGCCATCTGCTGGCGCTGGTTTCGATCTGGTTGGCGCCGCTGGCATGGACCATTCAGGCGCCTGCAACGCTTGCGATATTGGCGTTGGCCGTCCACACGCAGCGACGCGATCCGGCCCATCGCTTTCGTCAGCTTAAGTGGTTTGCCGATGGCGGCGCGGAGCTGCGCAGCCAGCGCGGCGCAGTGACCACGATCGACCGCGTTCAAGGCCTTTTGGTGCTGCCGCTGATCACCACGCTTGAACTCAAACACGAAGAACGGGTCGTTGAGCGCTTCGCCCTCTTTGCAGACAGCGCCCATCCGGCCGACTTGCGCGCGCTGCGGATGCGCCTGCGCGCAGCACCATGAGTCAATTTCCTACAACAATCAGTGCTTTTGGCGACAGCGCAGGCGCATCGGATTTGCGTATGCTGCCCATGCGTTTTTCAAGAAGAATTCCATGTTCCGACCGCTAGAGCTGTTTATCGGGCTGCGCTACACCCGAGCCAAACGGCGCAATCACTTTATTTCGTTCATTTCGATGACCTCAATGCTCGGCATTGCAGTCGGCGTTACCGCGCTGATCACGGTCTTGTCGGTGATGAACGGTTTCGAAAAAGAGCTGCGCGCGCGCATGCTCGGGATGATTTCGCACGCCACCATCAGCGGCATTGGTGAGGATTTTCTCAACTGGCAAAGCGCCGTTGAGCAGTCGCTCAAGCACCCGCACGTGGTCGGTGCGGCGCCTTATGTGGAGCGCGAAGCGATGCTCCAAGGCATGCGCGTCTCGGGTGCCTTGCTGCGCGGAATCTCGCCCGAACGCGAGGGCACGGTTTCAGAACTGGTTGAACGGATGAGTGAGGGTGCGGTTGCGTCTTTGCAGCCGGGCGCCTTCAGCATTGTGTTGGGCACTGAGCTTGCATCCTTTTTGGGCGTGGGCAAGGGCGACCAAATTACCGTGTATGCGCCGCAACTGAACGTCACCCCGGCCGGCGTGATGCCAACACTCAAGCGCTTTACCGTCACGGGCGTGTTTTCCGCCGGGATGAATCAATACGACCGCGGCCTCGCGGTCATTCACATCAGCGACGCGCAGCGGCTCTATCGAATGGGCGATGGGGTGACCGGGGTTCGGCTCAAGCTCGATGACATGTTCAAAGGCCGCCAGGTGGCGCGCGATCTTGCCGATGAAATCGGCGAGTTTTATTCCGTTCGCGACTGGACCCAGGAAAACGCAAACTTTTTTGCGGCCGTGCAAATGGAAAAATCGGTGATGTTCATCATCTTGCTGCTGATCGTCGCGGTGGCCGCGTTCAACATCATTTCCACCCTGATTATGGTGGTCACCGACAAGCAGGCCGATATCGCGATCCTGCGCACCCTGGGCTTGAGCCCGGCCTCGGTGATGGGGGTTTTTGTGGTGCAGGGAACCATTATCGGCGTGGTCGGGACGGTTCTCGGGGTGATCGGTGGCATCTTGCTGGCACTCAATGTGGAAAATCTTGTTCCGCTGCTGGAGCGCCTGCTCGGTCGCCAGTTTTTATCCGCCGATATCTATTACATCTCCGAATTGCCCTCAGAATTGCTGTGGTCGGACGTGACCACCATCGCGCTCGCGTCGTTTGTACTGTGTTCGCTGGCGACGCTCTATCCGGCGCTGCGCGCGGCGCGGACCCAGCCAGCGGAGGCGCTTCGCTATGAGTAATTGTGTGCTTGAGTGCAGCGGCCTTGGCAAAACCTTCGACGACGGCACGCTCAAGGTGGAGGTCTTTCGCGCGCTTGATCTGCGCGTCGCGGCGGGCGAGAAGGTGGCCATTATCGGTGCGTCTGGCGCCGGAAAAAGCACGCTTCTGCACATCCTTGGTGGGCTAGATGAGCCAACCAAAGGTGAGGTTCGGGTTGACGGCGAGTTGATGAGCGCGTTAGGCCCCAAAGCGCGCGGAGATCTGCGCAATAAGACGATGGGCTTTGTTTACCAGTTTCACCATCTGCTCGGCGAGTTCAGCGCGCTTGAGAACGTGGCCATGCCGCTGTTGATTCGCGGCACACCGATTGTGGATGCACGCAACAAGGCGCGCGCTTTGCTGGAGCGGGTTGGCTTGGGCGACCGTTTGCGCCACAAGCCCGGCGAGCTCTCCGGCGGTGAGCGCCAGCGCGCAGCCGTCGCGCGCGCTCTGGTCGGCGACCCAAAGTGCGTGCTCGCCGATGAGCCCACCGGCAATCTCGACGAAAAAACCGCCGCAGGCGTCTACGACCTGATGATCGAGCTAAACCAAGAGCTCAGAACCAGCTTCGTCGTGGTGACCCACGATCGCGCCCTGGCAAGGCGGCTTGATCGCGTGCTCGAACTCAAACACGGGCAGCTGCAGCCCGTTTGACCTCGGGCCTCACACCATGGACGGTAAATTCTTCGCTCGCGACAAGCACTCGCCGGCACTGATTGCGCTGGGTTTGATCGCAGGCGCCACGGTGGCGCTGGCGTTCGAGCGCTTTCCTTCCGCCGCCGCGTTTGCGCTCGTCGGCTTGCTCGCTATAGCGCTGTCGCTTCGCGCAAAAACCATCTTTCCGCTGGCGCTTGTTGCTGGCGCCGGGTTGGCCCTGCTGAGCGCCTATTTTGCGATGGCGTCTCGGCTGTCGCCCGCGGACGAAGGTGTGCCGCTGCGCGTGGAAGCCGTGATCAGCGGGCTTCCGCAGGTTGAGCAAGCGCAAACCCGGTTTACAGCCCGCGTTGTCGGCCACGGCGAAGTGAGGCTGGGCTGGTATGGCGCGCCAGTGCTCAAGGTGGGTGAGCGTTGGAATTTGACGGTCAAGCTCAAGCGGCCGCGCGGCAGCATCAATCCGGGCACGCTCGATTTTGAACAGCTCGCCCTGCGCCAGGGCTTAATCGCGACCGGCTACGTCCAGCACGGCGAAAAGCAGTCCACTGCTGCGCCAGAGGCGGCTCTGGCGCGGCTCCGAATGCACTTAAGCGAGCGCATTGCCAGTGCGCTTGGGCCGGCACCCAGTACGGCGCTGGTTCAGGCGCTGGCCTTGGGGGATCAACGCAACATGACCCAGCAGCAGTGGGAGCTTCTGCGCGCCAGCGGCACCACGCATTTGTTTGCGATTTCGGGTTTTCACATCGGCATGATTGGCCTGTTCTGCCTGCTGACGCTGCGCGCCCTGCTGCGCTTGTTGCCGCCATTTGGCCAAGCCATCGCGGTATATCCCTGGTTTAAGCTGATCGCGGTGATGGTCGCGCTGGCGTATGGGCTGCTGGTCGGTTTCGCGGTTCCCACCGCGCGAACCTGCCTGCTGATGCTCTTGTTCGCGGCGCTTCTGATGATGCGCAAGCGCATCGATGTGGTGCATGCGCTGCTGCTGGTCGGCGGGCTGATCGTATTGGTTGATCCGTTGAGCGTGCTTGCGCCGGGTTTTTGGCTGTCGTTTTTGAGCGTGGGTGCATTGATCTATGCGCTGGGCGGGCGTCCACGCCAGGCGGTTTTTGGCGAATTGGTCCAGGCGCAGTGGGCATCGACGGTACTGCTGCTGCCCTTGACGCTGTACTTCTTTGGGCAGTTCAGTTTTGCCGCCGTTCCCGCCAATTTCTTGGCCATTCCGTTGATCTCGCTGCTGGTGGTTCCGCTGGCACTGCTTGGAACCGCGGCTGAGGGCATGTTGGCCGGCGCTGGGGTGCTGCTGCTTTGGCTCGCGGCTTGGTTGCTTGAATGTCTGTTCTTCGTGCTGGCGCGGTTAAGCGAGCTTTTTGCCGCGCTGACCCTGTACGCGCTGGATCTCTCGTTCTGGCGCTGCGCACTGGCGGTTCTGGGCGGCCTGATTGCGCTCGCGCCGCGCGGATTGCCGGGCCGAGGGTTGGGGCTGGTCGCACTTTTGCTGCTGCTGCCGCCGCCTGACAACTTGCCGCTTGGCGCCTGGCGCCTGACCGTATTCGACGTGGGCCAGGGCAGTGCGATGCTGCTCGAAACCAAAAACCAGCGGATGGTGATCGACACCGGTCCTGCGTTCGGCGCAACGTCCGATGCCGGTTCGCGGGTGGTGGTGCCCAGCCTTCGCCTGCGCGGGATTGAGCGACTCGATCGCGTTGTGGTCTCGCACGGCGACCAAGACCATGCAGGCGGGCTCAAGTCGCTGCTTAGATATTTTCCAGCCGAGGTGCTGAGCAGCGATCCGTCTATTCGAACGCTGGCGTGTCTGGCGCCGCAGACGTTTTCGTTTGATCAGGTCAGCGTGCACGTTTTGCACCCGACGCCCGGCTTGCCGTACCTCAAAAATGAAAGCTCATGTGTGCTCAAAATCGAATCCATAGCCGGCAGCGCGCTGCTGCCCGGCGATATCGGCGAGGTGATTGAAGCGCGTCTCGTGCGCGATCAGCGCGACGCGTTGGCCGCCGATGTGATCGTGGTTCCGCACCATGGCTCGCTTTCTTCGAGCACAGAGGCCTTCATCGCGGCAGTGTCGCCGCAGCTTGCGCTGATCTCCGCTGGCTTTCAAAACCGCTTTGGCTTTCCGCGCGAAGAAGTGCTCGCGCGCTATCGGCGAGCGCAAGTTGAGCTCGCGAATACCGCGCTTGACGGGCAGCTGGTGGTGCTTGCGCAACCCGGCGCGCCGATTGAACTTCAGCGCACGCGTGAACACATGCAAACCCTGTGGCGCGAGTAAACTTAAACGATCCCAAGCGTGAGCACAGCCATGAACTTAAGCGCATCCAAATCAGTGGCAACGAGCACGCGCAAGCGCGAGCACAGCGTTGCCACCAATTTGTTTTTTGGAGAAATCGTCGAGGAGAACCTGTTTCCATACCCGACGATCCGCGCGCGCGATCGCGAGATGCTCGGGTTGATGGTCGATTCCATTGATGATTTTCTGCAAGACCAGGATTTTCGCGGGTTTGATCGGGCCGGTGAGCAGCCGGCGGAATTCATTCAAAGCCTGCGCGACATGGGTTTGTTTGGCCTGATCATCCCCGAAGAACACGGCGGCATGGCGCTCTCCAACGCAGCGTACGCGCGGGTGCTGGCGCAAACCTCGGGCTTTGACGCGGGCGTGTCGGTCACCATTGGCGCGCACTCCTCAATTGGCATGAAGGGCATTTTGCTCTTAGGCACCGAGGCGCAAAAAGAGCGCTATCTGCCTAAACTGGCGACCGGCGAGCTGATCGCCGCATTTTGTCTGACCGAGTCGGGTGCAGGTTCGGACGCAGCCTCGCTGCGCACCGCGGCGGTCAAACAGGCCGATGGCAGTTTTGTGCTCAACGGCGAAAAAATCTGGATTTCCAACGGCGGCTTGGCCGGCCTCTATACGGTGTTTGCGAAAACCGAATCCGCTGACGGAAAAATGACCGCCTTCCTCATCGAAGCGGCCTGGCCCGGGGTCAGCCACGGCCCGCATGAAGACAAGATGGGCATTCGCGGGTCCAACACGACCACGGTCGCCTTCAGCGATGTGCGGGTTCCGCCAGAAAACGTCCTGGGCCAGGAAGGCAAGGGGTTCAAAGTGGCGATGAGCATCCTCAACAACGGCCGCACCGGCCTCGGCGGCGGCGCGGTCGGCGGCATGAAGTCGCTGATCAAGCTGGCCACTGCGCAGGCGAAAGATCGCAAGCAGTTCGGCAAGTCGATCAGCGAATTCGGCCTGATGCGAGAAAAAATTGCGCAGATGACGGTCGATTGTTTCGCCGCCGAGAGCACAGTCTGGATGGTTGCGCACTACATTGATGAGGACTTTGAGGACTACTCGACTGAAGCGGCGATTAGCAAAGTTTTTGCGAGCGAAGCAATCCAGCGCTGTGCCCATGAGGCCCTGCAGATCGCGGCCGGCGCCGGATTCATGCGCGAATTGCCCTACGAACAATTCACCCGCGACAGCCGGATCTTGACGATCTTTGAAGGCACCAACGAAATTTTGCGCCTGTACGTTGCACTGTCCGGGCTCAAAGATGTGGGCAGCTCGCTCAAGGATTTACAGCACGCGGTGAGCGATATCTTCAATAACCCGATCAAGGGCTTTGGCATCCTCTCGGGCTACGCGCAGCGCCGCATGACGGGTGCAACCGGCATCGGAACCGATCGCATCGCGCGCAGCTTGAACCCGCGTTTGCTTAAGGTCGCTCAAGTGTATGAGCGCTTCACCAACGAGCTCGGCAGCGCATCCGATGCGCTCCTGCGCACCCACGGCAAGAACATCACCGAGCAACAGCATGCGCTCAAGCGGATTGGCGATCTCGACATCGATCTCTTTGTGGGTTTGTGCGTGCTGTCGCGCGCCACTGCGCTGGTCGAAACGGGCGCCGCGAACGCCAATGAAGCAATCCTGATTGCCGAGGTATTCACCAAACAGGCGCGCCGGCGGATGTCCCGCAACGTGCGCGGAATGAGCAAAAACGAAGATGCGCAGATCGAGGCCCTAGCGCAGTTCACGCTGGACAAGGGCGGATTTGATTTCGACGTCTTGTAGAGGCGCTTGACGCTCAGGCGATAAAGCGCGCGCCGCGATTGATCGCGGGCAGGTGGCGCTTGGGGTCGCGCGATGACAGCATCTTGCGCGCCCATTCTTCGGCCTGGCTGACGTCGGCATTGCGAATGGCGTGTTTGACTTCAAGCAGGGCCGCCGGGCTCATGCTGAACTCGCGCAGACCCAAGCCCAGCAGCAGGCGGGTCAGGCGCGGGTCGGCCGCCATTTCGCCGCACAGCGTGACCGGTTTGCCCGCGCGTTCGGCCGCGACAATCACGCGCCGAATCAGCTTGAGGATGGCGGGGTGGGTTGGGTTGTAGAGGTGTGCCACCTGGTCGTCGCTGCGATCAATCGCCAGCGTGTACTGGATCAGGTCGTTGGTTCCGATCGAAAGAAAATCAAGTTCGCGCGCAAAATGGCGGGCCGCAATTGCGGCTGCCGGAATCTCGATCATGCCGCCAAGCGGGGTGTCGGCGGCAAAAGCGATGCGCTCGTCTTTCAGTTCGGCTTCGACTGAGGCGATTAGGCGCTTGACCGCGCGCACCTCCTCGAGCGCGCTCAGCATTGGCACCAGAATCTTGAGATTGCCAAACACCGACGCACGCTTGAGTGCGCGCAGCTGGGCCCGAAACAGCTGCGGATGGCGCAGGCACAAGCGCACCGCGCGCAGCCCCAGAGCCGGATTGACAGAAACCGGCAGGCCCGGCAAAAAGCCTTTGTCGCTGCCGATATCGAGCGTGCGGATCACCACCGGCAATGGCGCCAGCGCCTGCAAAACGTCGCGGTAGGCGATGAACTGTTCTTCCTCCGTCGGCATCTGATTGCGTCCGACGAACAAGAACTCCGAGCGGTACAGGCCGATGCCGAGCGCGCCCGCGGCGAGTGCTTGCTCGACTTCGGGGCCGATTTCGACGTTGGCGAGCATGCACACGTCGACGCCGTCTTTGCTCACGCAGGGCAGCCGACGGATTTGCGAAAACGCGCGTTCGCGGCCGCTCGCCTTGATCTTGCGCGCCAGAAACTCCGCGCGCAGGGCCAAGCGCGGGCGCACGTGGACTTCGCCCGAATGACCGTTTAGCGCCACGGTATTGCCTTCGCTGATGGCTTGAATCGCGCCCATCCCCAAACCCATTACCGCCGGAATTTTGAGGCTGCGCGCCAGAATCGCGGTGTGGGACAGCGGACCGCCGCTGGCGCTCACGATCGCGGCGACTTTGTTCTGCGCAAACTCGCTGAGTTCGGCCGGCGTGACCTCGTGCGCGACGATCACCGCGCCGCGCAAACGTGAACCCGTCAAGCGCTCGCTGCGCACGCCGGCCAACTGGCGCTGTACGCGCGAGATCACCTGGCGGACGTCCTCGAAGCGCTGCTGCAAATACTCTTCCTGCATTGCGCTGAAGACAGCCAGCAGCTCGTCTTGCTTGAGCTTCAACGCCCACTGCGCCTTGACGCTTTTGGCATGAATCAGCGCCTTGGTCTCTTCAACAAAAGATTGATCCTCAAGCAGCAAGATGTGCGTGTCGATGACTTCGCCCACCTCAGGCGGCAGTTCCTTGGGCAGGCGCTTGCGCGCACGCTTGAGTTCGCTGCTGGCGGCGCTAAAGGCGCGTTCAAGCCGGGTGCACTCGCGTTTGAGTTCAGAGCTTTTAAGCGTTTGCGCGTCGAGCTGCTGCGGCACGCTCAACATCAGCCGCGCGGGCCCAAGCGCAAACCCGCGCGAGATCGCAATGCCCTTGAGCGTGACCGGGCTGTTCACTGGCCCTCGTCAAAACGCGCCGCAAAGAGTGCCTGAATCGCGTCGTGACAGGCTTGTTGGTCGGGGCCTGAAATGCGCGCCTGCAAGACCGAGCCTTTGCCGGCCGCGAGCATCATCACCCCCATGATTGACTTGGCGTTGATTTCGCGGTGCTCGCGCTTGAGTATGACCTCGGACTGAAACCCGGCCAGCAGCTTGACCAGTTTGGCCGCTGCCCGCGCGTGCAGACCCAAACGATTGACCACGGGAATGCTGGCCTCGATCACACGCACCCCGCAGCTGCCACCTGCATAACCCCCTCGCGGCCGCCGCACAGGGCGCGCTCGGCGAGGGCATCCAGACCAAGCCTTCGGGTATTCAGCACCTTGAGCAGCATCGACAGATTCAAACCCGACACCAGCCGCACGTTGAGATCAAGCTCGGCTGCGGCCAGATTGCACGGGCTCGCCCCGATCAGGTCGGCCAGCATGAGCACGCCGTCGCCTTCATCCAGACGCTCGATCGCCCGGTGCAGGTCCGCTTCGTGGTGGCTCAAGTCGTAGCTAAGTGGGATCGGAAACACCTCGACTTGGGCAAAACAGGTGTCGAGAACTTTTTCGGCGATGCCCAGCAAGGCCTCGCCAATGCCCTCGTGCGCAACGATCAGGATCGAAACCATGGCTATTGGAGCTCTCGGTGGAAGGTCAAAACCTGGTCGCGGGTCTGCCGAAAATGCTCGGCGAGACGCTCCACCACGTACACCGAGCGGTGCTTGCCGCCCGTACAGCCGATGCCGATGGTGATGTAGCTGCGCTGATCGTGGGCAAAGCGCGGCAGCCAGCGCTCTAGAAACTGGGTGATGTCGCTCAGCATTTCGATCACGTCGGCGTCGGCCCCCAAGTAATCGCGGATGGGTGCGTCGCGGCCATTGAGCGGGCGCAGTTCGGCGTTCCAATAGGGGTTGAGCAGACAGCGCACGTCAAATACAAAATCGGTGTCGCTCGGCACGCCGCGCTTGAACGCGAACGATTCAAGCAGCAGTGACCAGCCTTCGCCGACTGGCTTAACGCGCGTCCAAATCGTGCGCCGGAGCTGGTGCACGTTTTGTTCGCTGGTGTCGATTTCAAGATTGGCGCGCGCGCGCAGGTCAGCGAGCAGCGTTCGTTCAAGCCCGATGGCTTCGGCCAGCGATCTGCCGTCCTGGGTCAGCGGATGGCGCCGTCGGGTTTCTGAAAAACGCTTAATCAGCGCGCTGTCGTTGGCTTCGAGAAAGAAAATCTCATAGCGGATCCCGGTATCCGCAACCTGGTCAAGAATGGCCAGCAGATGCTCAAGATCAGCGGCCAGATTGCGCGCGTCAATGCCCACCGCCATCGCCTGAAAATGCGGGTCTGGGTTGTCTTTGAGGCGCGCCGCAAGCTGTGGTAACAGGCTGGCGGGCAGGTTGTCGATGCAGTAAAAATCAAGGTCTTCGAGCGTGCGCAGGGCAACAGTCTTGCCCGAACCGCTGAGTCCGGAGACGATGATCAGCTGCGTGCGTGGCTCACTCATGGGTTCGGTGCACTCTGTGCCATCAAAGTCGCGTGGCGTTCGATGAAACGCATACTGGAGTCAATGCCCTTTAGCTTCAGTGAATGGTTGCGCACGGCCGCTTCAACAAGGACCGCAAGATTGCGCCCGGGCGCCACGGGAATGGTGATTTCCGGCACCGCCACTTCTAAAATGTCGCGCGTTGAGGCGCTGCCGTGCAGGCGATCTAGGCGCGTTTCGTTGACCCGGCTCCACGCCTCCAGATGCACGATCAAACGCAGGAACTTGTTGCGCTTAACCGCTGAGTCGCCAAACATCTCGCGCACGTTGAGCACACCCAGCCCGCGCACCTCCAAGCAATCTTGCAGCACCGGCGGGCAGCCGCCATCCAGCACATCGGGCTCAACCAGCACAAACTCAGGCGAGTCGTCTGCAATCAAGCGATGGCCGCGGGTAATGAGCTCAAGCGCGAGCTCGCTTTTGCCCGCGCCGGCGGCGCCGGTAATCAGCACGCCGAGTGAATAAACCTCGAGAAAAACCCCGTGGGTGGTTATCCGGCGAGCCAGTGCGCGGGTCAGGTGGTATTGGAGATAACTCACCAATTCGTGGCCGCGCTTGTTCGAAACCCACATGGGTGTTCCGGTTTCGTTGGCGGCGTCGCGCAGATCCTCCGGAATGGGCTGGCGGTTTGAAATCAGGATCGCCATGGGGCGCCGCGAATACACCTTGGCGATGGTGTCCCAGCGCTGCCGCGGGTCAAGCGCATCCAGAAACTTGAGCTCCTCGCCACCGATGATTTGGATCCGATTAGAGTGGATCACGTTGAGATAGCCCACCAAGGACGGGCGGCGAATGTTGGGTTCGAGCTCAATGGGCTCAAGCAGCCGACCGCCACCGGCGCGCCCCGCCTCCCAGCGCAGCTCAAGCCTGTTCTTGAGGGTGTCGAAGAGGATTTGCGCGGTCAGTTCCGGCATGGTGCTGGCAGCTCGCGAGCGGGCTTTTAAGCCGCGTGCGGCTTGACCTCGCTCCATCCAGAGAGCAGCTCAAACAGCGCCGCGGAGTCGCGCGCGCTGCGCAAGCGGGCGAGCAAATCGCGGTCGGTGAACATCTCGGCAATCTGGGCGAGCAAAATCAAATGCTGATCGGTGAAATGATCCGGCACCGCAAGCGCAAAAATCAGATCGACCGGTTCGCCATCGGCCGCATGAAAGTCAATCGGCTCACTCAAGCGCACAAAAGCGCCGCGGGCTTCCGAGAAATTTTTGAGGCGCCCGTGGGGCATGGCCACGCCGCCACCAAAGGCGGTCGTGCCCATGCGCTCACGCGCACAAAATCCATCCATCACCAGACGCTGCGCCGCTGCACCGTCGTCCTTGGCGATCAAATCCGAAACAAACTCAAGCGCTCGTTTTTTGGAAGTGACCAGAACGTTGGCAAGAACGCGATCTTGGATGAGTAAATCAATCAGTTGCATGGATGGTTGTTTTTTCCTTAGCCGAGAGCGGCGCCGCGCTCAAGTCCGGCGGGCCGTGTGCGAATAGCAAGCTTTTCCTTGTGCTTCTTGATCTGTCGATCAAGTTTGTCGACCAGATCGTCAATGGCGGCATACATATCGGCCTGCGAGGATTCTGCGTGGACCCTTTTCCCCGAGGTGCTGATGGTGGCCTCGGCTAGATGCACAAGTTTGTCCACTTTCAGAATCACGTGGGTGTCGATAACGTGATCGAAGTGTCGCTCGATGCGCGAGAGCTTTTCACGCACATAGGTGCGGAGCGCGCCGGTGAGATCGATTTGGTGACCCGTGATGCTGATATTCATAGGGTTTTTCCTGACGTTATGGAAGGGAATGCCGATCAAAAAACGTCCGCCCTCGGCACATGGCGGTCCAACCCGAATGTGACAGCGCGGGTTGAATTTAAGCTCAAGATTTTTCGCTCGCGCAGCCAGATGGCGATCTGGAGTGTGGTGTGGTGGCCGCGGGGCCAAGGCGCTATGCATGGCGCAATCATAGCGCGTCATCAGCGCTGGTGCAGATTGAGCGCGGCGCTTCCGCAAAACCCGGGCAGCTGCAAGAATCATCCCTTTTGAGCGATGGCGCGACCATGACCCACGGCACCCACGA
>Ga0105046_10002054_pt1 | contig 31613 bp, 27 predicted proteins | sample MAT03_FD_78385 | JGI IMG/M metagenome (GOLD analysis project Ga0105046, IMG submission 78385) | Freshwater microbial communities from Lake Fryxell liftoff mats and glacier meltwater in Antarctica - MAT-03 (megahit assembly) | ecosystem: Environmental > Aquatic > Freshwater > Ice > Liftoff...
AATAAATGCTAATTTAGCGATCCGGAGCGTCCCTGGAGAAGGAACTCTAATCAGGCTGAGTTTACTCAGATAAAGATCTACCGGGTATGTGTGCCCTTTCCCGCAACCTCTCCCGCAGGGAAGCCGCGCCATCAAAATCACATCTTTTTTCGTACTTTCTCCTTCCCGCAATGACTCGTGCATGGGATCTGCGTTATTCTAATTGCTCATTAAGAAGCAACGTCTCCGGGGGGAGATGTTGCTGCGTGAGGAATGGAAAGCTATTTTAGTGCCAACAGATACGTGTACATTTATGGCAATATTCTTAACCAACAAGTGTAAAATTATTTTAGGGCGAGCCAAGCACTTACCCGCAAAAAAAATGCCCCTCCGTAGAAACGGAGCGGCCTTTTCGATTGCTTGCCATATGTAAAAAACTTAAATTATTTTTTTTGGTATCAAAAAACCTCCTATCTTGTCCGTCTTCGATACAAATTGGCCTTTTTGATTGCTTTTATTTCTTTTCGATTGCTTGCCAAATTTCTCTTTCACTCTTCTCTTCCTAACTATTGTAAAAGTAACTTTCATTTAATTTATCGACAAGTCAAATAATCCATCAAATTGGTATGTTGAACCATCGGTAGGATGATTAAAATCCATTATGGCACTGCTTATTAGAAAAATAGGACTACGATGCCCAACTTAAAAAAGGGCTTCGAATAATTTTAAAATATGGTAAAAAATAAGTTGGAGTGGTGGAGGAAGCTATATTTCCTTCCCGTTAATATCTGCCACAAGGACATTGCTTCATTAAAATTACTCCGCACATTTAAAGGCCCCGCTATCGAGGACATTGGCAAGAAGTTAGCTTCAGCGCGGACTTTCCTAATAAAAAAATAGCCCCTCCGTAGAAACGGAGCGGCCTTTTCGATTGCTTGCCATATGTAAAATTCTTGAACTATTTTTTTGAATGCAATTTCTATTTATCTTGTGATCCGATTCTTTTCTTCGGCCTTTTTATTGTTTGCCTTCCTTTTCGATTGCCTGCCCTGTGTAAGCCTTGCATTTTGATAAATCAAAAATAGCACGCGAAATCAGGAACATAAAACCAACTTATTACAATTATTTGCATACCGAAATAGGATAGCTGAAACTGAAATTCAGTCCAGCAGTGCCTCTTAACAAAAAACTATTACGATGCCCAACCGTTCTACAGACGTACTTTTTCTTTTAATCCGCTCCTTACAAAAGTCGGAAAAGAGGAATTTTAAGCTGTACATCAAGCGGAGTTCAAGCAACGAAGACCTCAAAATCATAGAATTATTTGATGCGATCGATAAATTGAATGAATATGATGAAACACTATTGCTCAAAAAGCTGAGTTCAATCAAAAAGCAACAACTCTCCAATACCAAGGCGCATTTGTACAAACAGATCCTTGCTAGTTTACGCATCCTGAAAAGCACCGAAAGTATTGATCTTCAACTCCATGAGCAGTTAGACTACGCCCGAATCTTATACAACAAAGGCCTTTACTTACAGGCACTAAAAATTCTGGAACGTGCTAAAGAACTGGCCATACAATACCATCAAGACAGTTTTCTAATTCAGGTGATATCTCTGGAAAAAAAAATTGAAACCCTACACGTTACCCGTAGTATGGAAAATAGGGCAGACTCACTCAGCCACGAAGCCAATGATGTAAATGAACGTCGTATTATGATTACTGCCTTGTCTAACCTGGCATTAAAACTGTATAGCTGGTACGTACAAAACGGGCACGCCCGCGATGAAGAGGATGAGCAGCACATTAAAAAGTATTTTAAAGAAAACATGCCCGAAGATGCTCACTTGCAGCAAGGTTTTTATGAACGACTGTATCTGTATCAGAGTTATTGCTGGTTTGCCTTCATACGTCAGGAGTTTCTGATGTATTACCGTTACACACAAAAATGGGTAGATCTTTTTAACGAAGAGACCTTTATGATCGCAGTAGAAACAGGTCATTTCATTAAAGGAATGCACAACCTGCTAAATGCACATTTTGATTTGCGTAATTACCAAAAGCTAGCCTTGACGCTTAAGGAATTTGAAAAATTTGCACAATCTGATGTTGCACAAATGCACGATAATAACAGGATACAGACCTTTGTTTACATCAATAGCGCCAAATTAAACCTTCAGATGAGTATCGGAAATTTCACAGAGGGGCTCCTTCTTATTCCGGAAATTGAACAAAATTTGGATGAATACAGCTTATACCTCGACAGACATCGGGTGTTGGTGTTTAATTATAAAATTGCAACGCTCCATTTTGGGTCGGGTAATTACGAAACCTGCATCGATTATCTCCAAAAAATCATCAATGACAACCTCGACCTGCGCAATGATCTTCAATGTTATGCCAGGGTATTGCACTTAATGGCTCATTATGAATTGGGCAATCATGATATCATCGATCACCTGATCAAAAGTGTGTATCGTTTTATGGCTAAAAAGAAAAACTTTACAGTGATTGAAGAAGAGATGTTTAAGTTTTTACGAAAGTCGTTTCATGTACCTAGAAGAAGTCTCAAGCCTGAGTTAGAGAAGTTTTTGAATGCCATAAAAAAAGTAGAAAAAAGTCGTTTCGAAACCAGGGCTTTCTCTTATTTGGATATCGTATCATGGGTAGAAAGTAAACTAGAAGATAAATCTATGAGTCAGATCATCAGAGAAAAGTATCTGGCCAGCAATCGCAGACTCAGTTACGGGATGTTATAAAAGCATCATACTACAACCACGTATATCGCTGTTGTCGATACGCCCAACCACCTCAAAACTTCCATCTCGGTGAAGGATCCCCATATCATCTGTGGCAATGAAGGCACAACTGTATATGTTGGCCAGATCAATGATGTTAAAGGCTCCGGTGATAGCTTTATGCCCCGTTTCGAGCGCAGACTTTATATCAAAAGGATCGTCCTCTGCCCGAATCAATACCTTCATCCATGGGCTGGTCTGAAATAATCCTTTTCCAAATGAATAGGCTTGAGATAATAATTCCGTCATCCCGTATTCTGAATGCACCGTCTTTAATTGCCATTGCCTTTTCAACACGGCATGTACTTGTGAGCGGGTCATCTCCGTTCTTCGTCCTTTCATTCCCCCAGTTTCTATAACAGTGGTGTGTTGAAGCTGCAAAGGATATTCTTCCGCAAAATCGAGCAGGGCGTAGGTTACCCCAAAAAGTAACGTTTGCTGTTTGATACTTTCATTGTAAAGTAAAAGTTTATTCAACGCTTCGGTTTCGTAAAGATAGAATCCACTGCTGGCTATCTTACTTTTTTCAATAAGGTTGTTCACCATATAAACCAGCGATGACTGCCCCTTTTCGAGGTAAGAAGGTAGTAGGCCTATGATACAGGTATTGGTAAGATCACCATAAAAATGAGAAATGCCTTTTGAAAAACTAGTTTCGTAAAGCGATAGGTCTTTTACAAAATGTTTGCTATGGATGGAACCCGAGGTTCCGCTGCTTTCGAATATACAGGCTTCTTTAAATACCCCACTTACGATGCGATTTGTTTTAAAAAACCGAATGGGTAAAAATGGAATTTCTGACAGCCTCTGCACATCGTTGTGCTGAATCTGAAGATGATCACAAAACGAACGATAAAAACTATTTTTATGGTGCTGATAAGAAAATAGTTCCAGCGCCAGGGCCTCAAAATCGGCATCGGTAGTTTCGAAAATCTTTTTTTCTATTTTTTTTAAATCTAATAGCATGGTTGCCAGCAAAATTGCGTAAATAATTGCAATTCTTTAATAGCTGTTAAAGAATTTAAACAAAATCGTCCTTCTTAGGGTTTTTTGGAGAGGGTTAACTAAATTTGAATCAAATTGAGCAAAATGAAAAATGTTATTGCACTTATCTTGATGTCTGTACTTATCAGCTCCTGCGGAAAAGACAAGTTCACAACTGCTCCGCAAATAAAATTCGTGAGTGTTAGTCCAAACTTCGCACAATCAAGTATTACATCACTAGATCCCAATGCGCCCAAATTAACAATTGAAGTAACGGATGCCGAAGGAGACCTCGGTGGTCAAGACGTTACTGACAGCTCTATGATTTATCTCAGAAATCTCAAAAGCAACAACATTGATTCTTTTCGTTTCCCCGACCTAACCCGTGCACAACAAAATAATTTTAAAGCAGAGGTAACCATCAGCTTATTTAACGCCCTGGATTGTGTATCACCTGGTCCACCAAGGCCCAGAACAGACACCTTGTTCTATGAAGTATTTGTGCGGGATGCTAAAAGGAACAAAAGCAATGTAATTATCACAACTGAGCCACTTTTCTATCGCTGTCTATAATGCGGTGGCTGCAATTTATTTTTTCTCACTCTCTGTTCATTTCTTTTTGCGCAGCAGCAATGTGCGTACAGACGTATATCCTTACCGGACTTACCATTGATTACAAAGTTTGTTGGTTCGTTTTTTTTTCAACACTCGCCAGCTACAATTTTTACTGGCTGGTTAGTAAATATGCTTTTAGGAGAAACTCGCTAACCGCTGCTTTTTTAACTGCTGAACTATCTTATCTCTTGTTATTTATTGTGGCCGGTTTTGGCAGTTTGCTGTATGCCTTACAATTACCACATTTGTGGGGTTGGATATCTATTGGGGCACTGCTTACCTTATTGTATTCCTTGCCACTTTGGCCTTTCCATTTTGTACAAAAAACCCCTAAGCCAGGGTTTTTAAAAACGGTATTATTAGCATTCACATGGGCTTATGTAATCACGGTTTTACCTTTGGGATCATCTTCAGGAGTTGATTGGGTAGAATTTTCATTATTGTTTACCACACGGTTTTTTTTCATGCTAATGCTCTGCAGCATTTTTGATATGCGTGATGCAGCAATCGACCAATTACACGCTCTTAAAACTTTGGCCACCAGTGTGTCGCCCAAAGCCTTGCAACGGATCATGGCAGTTACTTTTTCACTTTACATCCTTGCGGGAATAGCTATGAGATGGTATTTTAGCAATAGTGCACAAATGGCAGCTTTTACTATTACCGCTGCTATACTCTGGTGGGTATATCGTTTATCGCTCCGTAAACAGGGGTATCTTTTTTATTATTTTGGGGTAGATGGGTTGATGTTGTTTTCATCAATTGCAACAATTGTGGCGCATTGGTTGTAAGAAGGTAGCAATTTGTCAAATCAAAAGATACTTTTGGTTGTTGAATTAACCGAGTTACATTGATTACTTTTGCAACAGAAAAATAGAAAATATAACATGGCCAAAGCAGTTAAAAAAAAATCGCTTATAACACCTCCGGCGTATTCGTTTTTAGAGCAATATGTAAACAACGCTTCCCCTACCGGTTTTGAAAGCAGCGGGCAAAAACTATGGATGGAATACTTGAAACCCTACGTAGACGAATTCTTTACAGATCCTTATGGTACAGCAGTAGGGATGATCAATCCAACTGCTTCCTTTAAAGTAGTGATTGAGGCACATGCAGATGAGATCAGTTGGTTTGTAAATTATATTTCTCCGGAAGGGTTATTGTACCTCAAAAGAAATGGCGGGGTGGATCACCAGATTGCCCCAAGCATGAGAGTGAATGTACACGGGAAAAAAGGGCTGGTAAAAGCGGTATTTGGCTGGCCCGCCATTCATACCAGACTTAACAATCCGGAGTCCAAAGAGCCTTCCCCTAAAGTAGATAACTTATTTTTAGATTGTGGCGCCAGAAACAAAAAAGAAGTTGAAGCCTTGGGTATACATGTAGGCTCAGTGGCCACATATGTAGATGGCTACGAGGAACTGGCGAATGGTTTCCTGATTGCTCGTGCATTCGACAACCGCATTGGGGGGTTTATGATTGCAGAAGTAGCGAGATTGTTGAAAGAAAACAAAAAGAAACTGCCTTTTGGGTTGTACATAGTAAATGCGGTTCAGGAAGAAATTGGTTTGCGTGGTGCAGAAATGATTGCCCGTAGAATTAAACCAGATGTTGCGATCGTAACAGATGTAACACACGACAGCAGTACACCCATGATCAGTAAAATTGTAGAAGGGGATTGTGTCAGCGGAGCTGGCCCTTCCCTCTGTTATGGCCCTGCAGTACATAACAAACTGTTAGATTTTGTGTTGGCTACCGCCGATAAAACAAAGATCCCTTACCAGCTCAGGGCAGTGAGTCGCAGTACTGGTACTGATACAGAATCGTTTGCATATGCTAACGACGGGTGCCCATCGGTACTTATTTCTATTCCTTTGCGATATATGCACACTACGGTAGAAATGTTGCACAAAGATGATATCGAAAACACCGTGAAGTTGATATATGAAACATTGCTCACGCTAACACCGAAAACAAACTTGAGTTATTTCAAATAACGAATTCACTCACCTCTTATGGAAGACAAATACAGCAAATACCTCCAGCTTTCCATGAATATATTTTTTGTATTCGTCGGTTTTATTGTCAGCTTAGTGGCAGTGCTGTTTGCACTTAAGTACATCATGGGTGCGCTCGATTACCTTCCCTGGTTCTCTTATCTGTTTACCATTTTTATCATGATGGTGCCTTCCGTCCTGTTCATCACCGTTTTTGTTATTTATTTTAAACGGACTCAATTTCACCCTTCTCCGGTTGTAAAGTGGATCTCCATTGTTTTGTTTAGCATCGCCCTACTAGGTTGGGTATATTGTTTAATCATGGATGTGGTTTATTTTTTCAAAACAGGGGCCAGAGAAGTGGGTAAATACAACAGCTACAATGTGGTTTACCTCAGCGCCAGCGTTGCCATGATTTTCCTGATTGGCGTACTGCAAGCCTTATCTACCGAAAAAGAAAAAGATTGGTTAGAAAAACGAAAAGAAAATGAAAGAGTGGAACCAGAAACATTGCCAGAATAAAACATTATCTTCTTATATGCAAATTCCCCCTGAAGAATCAGGGGGAATTTTTTAACCCTTAAAACAACCAACATGAAATCAGTTGAATATATTTAATACGCATAAATGGTACAAATGGTTTGAAAGATTAAAAAAAAAGTTGTTAAAATTCGTTTAAAGACGATTTTATCAGCCAAACGACTAAGTAAGTGCTATATCGAGCACTTGCTGCATGGTTTTAACATAGTGAAATTGTATGCCTTTAATGAAGGTTGGATTGATTTCTACCACATCTTTTTCGTTTTGCCAGCACATGATGATTTCCCGAATACCTGAGCGCTTCGCTGCCAACACTTTCTCTTTGATGCCGCCAACCGGCAATACCTGCCCACGCAAAGTTATTTCGCCCGTCATGGCCAAATAGGGTTTGATCTTTCTGCCGGTATATGCACTGGCAAGGGCCGTCATCATAGTAATTCCTGCACTAGGGCCGTCTTTGGGCGTAGCTCCTTCCGGAATATGGATATGAGCATCTTTTTTATTAAATGCTTCGGGGGTAATGCCAATTTTTTTACCATTAGCTTCCAACCATGTGTATGCCGTGCTGGCACTTTCTTTCATCACGTTGCCAAGGTTGCCGGTCATTTTGAGTTCACCCTTACCTTCGCTCAATTGTGTTTCTATAAACAAAATATCGCCCCCTACATAGGTCCAAGCTAAGCCTACCGCTACACCAGCCATGTTGGCCATTTTATATAGTTCGTTGCTGTAGCGGGGTTTGCCCAGTATCTTTTCGACATCGTTATTGGTGATGGTAGCTTTCAGTTTACCTTTCATCACCAATTCTTTTGCCTGGAAACGCATGATACTGGCGAGTTGTCGATCTAACTCCCGCACGCCACTTTCTCTGGTGTAATCAGCAATTACTTTTTCAATTACAGGATCACTCATTTTAAAAGAAACTGGTTTTATTCCATGCATTTCCTTTTGTTTGGGGATGAGGTGGCGTTTGGCTATTTCAATTTTTTCTTCGATGGCATAACCGCTAAGGTCGATGATCTCGAGCCTGTCGCGTAGTGCCGGTTGTATATTGTTGATGTTATTGGCAGTAGCAATGAACAGCACTTTGCTCAAATCGTACTCCAGCTCCAGGTAATTATCGTAAAAACTGTTGTTTTGTTCCGGATCCAACACTTCAAGCAATGCGGAGGAGGGGTCGCCTCTGTGATCGGTACCCACCTTATCAATTTCATCAAGGATCATCACAGGATTGCTGCTTTTGATCTTACGAATGCTTTGAATGATTCTACCGGGCATAGCCCCAATATAGGTTTTGCGGTGTCCGCGAATTTCGCTCTCGTCGTGTAAACCCCCAAGGCTCACCCTTACATATTTTCTGTTGATGGCGGATGCGATGCTTTTTCCCAAACTCGTTTTCCCAATACCCGGAGGGCCAAGAAAACAAAGGATCGGACTTTTCATATCTCCTTTCAATTTCAATACGGCCAGGTATTCCAGTATTCTTTCTTTAATTTTATCCATCCCATAATGATCATGATCTAGTACTTTTTTGGCTTTTTTTAAATCATATTGATCTTGTGAGTATTCTTCCCATGGCAAGTCTAGCATCAGGTCCAAATGATTATACACTACAGAGTAGTCGGGAGTAGAAGGGTGCATGCGTTCTAGCTTTTCCACACCTTTGTCAAACATTTCCGCTGCCGCTGGCGTCCATTTTTTTGCGGCGGCTTTTTTCTGCATCTCTTTTACTTCTGCCACATTTTCGCCACCCAATTCTTCTTTGATGGCTTTCATTTGCTGCTGCAAAAAATATTCCCGCTGCTGTTTGTCGAGCTCCGCCCTTGTCTTATTCGTAACCTTGTTTTTGAGTTCAGCATACTGCAGTTCAGTGTGCATCAGATTCATCAATAACTCTGCCCTTGCCTTGATATTGCTGATCTCTAGTAATTGTTGTTTTTGTTTCAGGTCGCTGTTCAGGTTGCTACTCACAAAATGAATGAGGAACGAGGGGTTCTCAATATTTTTCAGGATGATAGCAGCTTCACTAGGGAGGTTTGGAGATATGTTAATAATCTGGGTTGCCAGATCTTTGATACTACCCACCAGCGCATCAAAATTTTTATCACCTTTAATGTTCTCTTCTTCCAGCACCTTGATGGTAGCTTTAAAATAAGGGTCTTCTGTGGTGATGGTTTCTATTTTGAACCTCTTTTTACCCTGTATGATGATGGTAGTACCGCCATCTGGCATTTTAATCAATTTTACAATTTTTGCAACCGTACCAATATCTTCCAAATCGCTTACCACAGGCTCTTCAACGGTGCTGTCTTTTTGTGCCACAACGCCGATCAATTTGTCAGTCTTGTAGGCATCGTTTACCGCCTTTATACTCTTATCTCTGCCTACAGTGATGGGGATGACCACACCTGGAAACAATACAGTGTTGCGCAGCGGTAACAAAGGCAATTCTCCCGGGAACGCCGTTGTGTCTGCATCTGGGTCTTCCTCATCGTTTAATGGAATGATGGGCATAAACTCCATTTCATCTTCCTGATTATCTAAATAAAACTTATTGTTCATATAAGAATGTTGTTTCGTCAATTTGACAAGATTAATAGCTGATTTGCTTTTTAAGTGTTGAAAAGATAGTAGACAATATTAATGCCGATTTCAACAAAAGGGTAACAATGACATGGTTTTAAAATAAACATAATTGCTTATAATTCATAATTTTGGAACTTTTTCAAGCCATCTAAAAGAGGGGATTTGTAGTACATTTGCTTTTTATGGACATCCACTGCACAGAAAAGGAAGCAATTATTTTAAAAAAAATAGGGCAGGCCGCCGAAGAACTCGGTGTTACATGTTATGCGATTGGGGGGTTTGTACGCGATAAAATCATGGGCAGGCCTACCAAGGATATCGACATTGTGTGTATCGGCGACGGTATTTTATTGGCCCAAAAAGTAGCTGCATATTTTCACCCTTCTCCATCCGTAAATGTTTTTAAAAATTTTGGTACTGCGCAGATCAAAACAACGGATGCCGAAATTGAATTTGTGGGCGCAAGAAAAGAAAGTTACCGCTCCGAAAGCCGGAAGCCAAACGTAATACCGGGAACGCTCGAAGACGATCAAAACAGAAGAGATTTTACCATTAACGCCTTGGCCATCAGCCTCAATAAAGAAAATTACGGCCAACTGATAGATCCCTTTGGAGGGATGAATGATATTCCGGCAAAAATCATTAAAACACCCTTAGAACCGGGCAAAACTTTCAGTGACGATCCCCTAAGGATGATGCGCGCCATAAGGTTCGCGGCTCAGTTGCATTTCCATATAGCGCCCGAAACCTTTCAATCTATTACTGACAATGCGCATCGCATCCATATTATCAGCAAAGAAAGAATTGCAGATGAACTCAACAAAATTTTGATGTGCGAAAAACCTTCTATTGGTTTTGATCTGTTGTATAAAACGGGTTTGCTGCAACTCATATTTCCCCAAATGGTTGCACTGGCTGGTGCAGAATACATAGATGGAAAAGGGCATAAAGATAATTTTTACCACACCCTGCAAGTAGTGGATAATATTGCCGAACACACTGATGATCTTTGGTTGCGCTGGGCAGCGGTATTGCACGATATCGCCAAACCTGCTACCAAAAAATTTGAAGATGGACATGGCTGGACATTTCATGGGCATGAAGTAGTAGGTGGCCGAATGGTACCCAAAATTTTTGCTCAGCTAAAACTGCCCCAAAACGAAAAAATGCTGTTTGTAAAAAAAATGGTGGAGCTGCACCTGCGGCCAATCAGTTTAACCAAAGAAAGCATCACTGATTCAGCTATACGAAGATTGTTGTTTGATGCGGGAGAAGATTTAGAACCGCTGATGATATTGTGCAAGGCAGATATCACAAGTAAGAATAAGTTAAAAGTAAAACGTTTTATCGAAAATTTTGAAATGGTACAGGAGCGATGTGTGGCTGTAGAGGCCAGTGATCACATCAGAAACTGGCAGCCTCCCATCACCGGACAATTGATCATGCAGACCTTTAACCTGCAGCCTTCTAAATTCGTCGGATTGATCAAAGACGCTATTCGGAATGCGATTTTAGACGGGGCCATTCCCAATGACTACAATGCAGCCTTTACATTTATGAAAGAAAAGGCAAAGGAATTGGGCATCGGTAGTATTTAATATATGAAATGTTAATAGCTGTAAACAGCAGCGGGGGAAAAGAGGAATATCTTATAAGTTGGAACCCTTAAAACCCTGGACGGCCAAACGCTGTTGAGTAATCAAAATAAAACGCTTAAATTTGTTGCATGGCAATTTTAAAATTCAGGGTTTATTGGGAAGAAGATGAAAGTATTTACAGGGATGTGGCGATACGTCATACCAACACATTCGTTGATTTACATGAAGCAATATTAAAAAGTTTTGAGTTTGACAACAAGCATAAAGCTACTTTTTACCGCAGCAACGATAACTGGCAATTTGGACGAGAAATTTCTTTAGATGCCTACGACAAAGATTACAAAGTGGCGCCACTCATCATGAGTGAAACACCGCTCGCCAGCGAGATCAAAGATCCCAATCAGAAGTTTGTGTACGAATATGATTTTAACAAGAACTGGCATTTTATGGTAGAACTTATTAATGTTGACAAAGAAGAAAATAAAAAAATTATTTATCCTGCTTGCGTCCGCACAGAAGGAATTGCGCCGTCGCAATATGGCACCAAAGGCTTGGTAGATAAGCGCTTGGCAGAAATGGAAGAAAAATACGATCTGCAACCAGAAGCGCTCAAAGATGGTTTTAGTGAGGAAAATGAAGACGGCGAAGCGGAACAGGAAGCGGATGACTTTGCGGAAGATACCAATGATGCCAACGACGGGTTTTAATGAGTTGTTTTCTTAACTTTCATTCATTTCAAATAAATTAGTTGCAACAGTTCTCAAAAAGAGAACTGTTTTGTTTTAAAACATTCTTCACAAATGTTTTTTTATGCAAAAAAAGTGTATCATCCTTGTTGGTTCAACTGCAGTTGGAAAAACTACCATGGCCATCAAACTAGCACAACATTATAATACCGCCATCATATCTGCAGACAGCCGTCAATGTTACAAAGAATTGAGTATTGGGGTTGCAAAACCCGGCGATGTTGAGTTGGAATTGATTCCTCATTATTTCATCCATTCACATTCAGTGAAAGAAGCTTTTTCTGCTGCTGACTTTGAAGCGTATGCCCTGCAAAAAGCAGAGCAGTTATTTCTAACAAAAGATGTGGTGATATTGGTAGGTGGCACAGGTTTGTACATCAAAGCATTTGTAGAAGGTCTCGACCAGATTCCACCTGTATCAACTTCGGTACAAGAAAAGTTAATGGCTGCATACAGTGAAGGTGGTTTGCCTTGGTTGCAAGGGCAGGTGCGGCAAGATGATCCGGTATTTTTTCAAACTGGAGAAATACAAAATCCTCAACGAATGTTAAGGGCATTGGAAGTAAAGTGGACCACCGGAAGATCTATCCATGAATTTAGAACGCATCAAAAAAAAGAACGCCCGTTTAGGGTATTACAATTTGGATTGGAATTACCCCGCGCAGTATTATACAATCGTATAAATGATCGAGTAACACAAATGATCAACGAAGGGTTGGTAGATGAAGTCCGCAATTTAATCCCTTACCGCTCACTCAATGCCTTACAAACAGTTGGTTACAGAGAATTATTTGATTATTTTGATGGAATCATTTCACTGGAGAGCGCCATCGAATTGATCAAACAAAATACCCGGCATTATGCAAAACGCCAAATGACCTGGTTTAAAAAAGATTCATCGGTAAATTGGGTAGATGTATCGGATGAAGAAAATGCGTTTCAAGCGATCGTTCAACAAGCGGGGTAATGATGGTGTATTTCTTTCTTCATTTTAGCGCAGAGCCACATATAATAAAAAGCCGCTGTTTTCGAAGCGGCTTTTTTGTACAAAGTATCCTTTAACTTTTTTTAAAATTTAAATCCTACAGTTGCCATTACGTTGCCCAGGTTTTGGCGGGTAGCTGCAAAGGTATTTGCCCTGTCTTCTAGTCTGTAAGGGAAGTTCGCATCTTTGCTAAACTGGTGCACGTAAGTGAGGTCAACGAATATGCCTTTATGACGGTAACCCAATCCTCCGCTCAACAGTGCACGATTGGCCTTGAAACCAAGGTCATTGTAAGGATTGGTGTAATAAGCAAAACCCAGTCGCGCCATGATGATGTTGAACTTTACTTCACCGCCTACTCTGAAATTAAATGCACCCTTATAAATATCTTTCACCACATTGTTGAGAGATTTGTAATAATTTTTCTCATCCTCTGTCACATTTTCGATTCCTTGTGCACTCGCAAATCTGCCACTGCGATGGTTTACATATTCAATATCTGCGGTAATAAACCCCTTTTGTTTTTTCACATTTTCAATCTCTCTGAATACATACGAACCGCTTATGATGGCCCTCCACGCAGATCTTTGCTGGTATTCCGCAATTCCTGGCTGTCCGTTTGTAAACAAATTAGAGGATGCTGTAAATGACTCCGGATCGCCACCTGCCGATTCCAGGTTGGTGGTGAGGTTGGTTGTTCGCTCATCTGTTAATAAAAAAACAGAAGGCGTGTGCACCGCCAGGCCAATCCGAATATAATCTTGCGGACGGTAAATGACCCCAAGCTTTGCATTAAAGCCCACGCCTTGCGTTTCGAAATTATCTGAATAGGTAGAGGAGGAAAAACCATTCATATTGTTGTTACTGGTATCCGATTCCGTAAAGTTGGTGTTGCTTTTGTAATTAAGAATGGGAATGCCAAGGGTACCGCCGAAAAACCATTTGTCGCCTTTATTGTAAGCACCGCCAATGGCCAATTCATAAATGCCACCGCTGGTAGTTTTAATCATTTCCTGGCGTAAAGCCTGGCCAGCATCTAAAATACCTTCCGGGGCTCCTCTTACTTGTACGGCATTGCCAACGGTAACCGTGTCTATTAAAAAGGTTTGCAAACCTAAGGCTGAAGTGTAAGGCAGGGCAGATTGTGTATTCAATACCTGATCGATGTTAAGGCCGCTTTTGGAAAACTCTTCGGCGAATTGCTCGCTAAACGAACTGAAATTGTTCAAACCATTGTAACGGATCACATTGTTGAAGTTAGCAGTTTGTGATATCGCAAAGCTGATAGCGTGGCTGTTGCGGGAGTTGCGTTTGTCTGGTGAGCCAATGACAACACCAGACGGTCCGAAGGCAAAATTATTGTCTTTCGATTTGGTGCGGCTTCCCCTGAAATCGGCCTTTAAATTGTTGAAAAAAATGCCGGGTGTGAAAACGATTTCCCTGGTTTTATAAAAACCCAATCCTGCAGGATTCACATATGTGGCAGAAATATCGCCCCCCAAAGAACCCATGGCACCTCCGATAGCAAGGGTTCTGGCAGATCCGTTTTGCGGATACCAACTCAATCTTATAGCATCTTCAGGAACCTGGGCAAAAACAGTTGAAACAGGGCATATCATGAACAGTAGTAGATATTTTTTCATCTTAAATAGTTTGATAATCAGTAGAATGTTTTAAAAAGGCCGGTTATTGTAAACAATTACCGGCCTTTGAATATGATTAGTTACCTCCTCTTGATGGTCTGGAGACAGGGCTACCAGATCCAGAGCTTCCACCAGATGAAGAACCCCTACTTCCACCACTGTTGCCAGATGGGTTGTAGGTTCTGTTATTATTAGGTTCGTAAGTTCTGGTATTGTTGTTCCTGTTATTGTTAGCAGGGGTAGAAGGTGTGATGATTCTTCTCAGAAATGAATTATTGTTGTTGGTGTTGTTATAAGAACCACGGGTTTTCACCCACTGAGTTTGCCCGGATTTAGGATCAGACACTACCAATGTACTGTTGTTGTAACTGCCCAAATTGGTCATTCGCGGTGAACTATTTTTCGGGTTCGTAATTGCGTAACCTGGTAAAAATACTGGTCTGTTGTAATAATATGGATTGTAATAATATCCATAATTGTAACCGTACAGGTAAGGCGAATAACGAAAATCAAAATCATTATTCATGTTCCTCCAACGCCAGTCTCTCGATGACATGCGAATTTCACGTTCTTCGAAACGATCGGTAGCGTCTTCATATCGGTCGCGGTTTTCTTCTCTATCATTTCTTTCTTCGATTCCACGCACGGGAGAGTAGTAAACATCGTCGGGTGTTTGTCCACTACGGTAAGCGGTACTGCAACTGGTAGCAGTGCCGATCAGAAAGGCTGCGAGTAAAATTTTAATATTCATGGCATTAAGATTAAATAATTAATAAATAAAGTTACCTTTTTTTATTGGATATCCCGTTAATGTAAAGTTGCAAAAGAATTTGTTACAAGATATTTAAAGCATCATTTTTCCTGTTAAATATCTCCTAAATAGCTATTGTACTACAAAAAGATTTTTTTTAATTCTATAAAGCTGTCTGGCTCCTATAGATTTTTAAAATCTACTCTACCAGAAGTTCGCACTTCCTTTGTTTTCTAAAAACTACCGATTCGATGAAGTACGGTGAAAACTGGTTTATTAGCTGCTATTTAAACTTTGGTAAAGCTGTAGAAGTTGTTACTTTTGTGCGCTTTCTAAAAGGAGTGTTAGGGCAAAATAATTTTATCATTCAATTTTTAAAATACCCGGTATGGGTTTGGTTATGAGCAAAGAAATCACATCAAGAGCTGCGGATTATTCCCAATGGTACAACGATTTGGTGATCAAGGGTGGGTTGGCAGATTATTCTGCTGTTCGGGGTTGTATGGTTATCAAACCCTATGGTTATGCCCTTTGGGAGAACATGCGCGATCAATTGGATAAAAGATTCAAAGAAACGGGTCATGTGAATGCATACTTCCCGCTGTTTGTACCTAAAAGTTTATTTGAAGCCGAAGAAAAAAATGCAGAAGGATTTGCAAAAGAATGTGCGGTGGTTACTCATTATCGTTTGAAATCAGATCCGGATCATAAAGGCAAACTGATGGTTGATCCTGCAGCCAAACTCGAAGAAGAACTGGTGGTAAGGCCAACCAGCGAAGCCATTATTTGGAATACTTATAAAGACTGGATTCAATCATACAGAGATTTACCGATCCTCATCAACCAATGGGCCAACGTGGTTCGCTGGGAAATGCGTACCCGTTTGTTTTTGCGTACGGCTGAATTTCTTTGGCAAGAAGGTCATACCGCCCATGCAACCAAAGAAGAAGCTATTGAAGAAACAGTGAAGATGCTGGATGTGTATGCTGAGTTCGTAGAAGAGTACATGGCATTGCCCGTTATTAAAGGAGTGAAAACTGCCAGCGAACGTTTTGCCGGGGCAGAAGATACTTATTGTATCGAAGCGCTCATGCAGGATGGCAAAGCGTTGCAAGCAGGGACTTCACATTTTCTTGGACAAAACTTTGCGAAAGCATTCAACGTGCAATACCTCACCAAAGAAAACAAACAAGAATATGTGTGGGCCACCAGTTGGGGTGTGAGTACGCGATTGATTGGGGCGCTCATCATGGCACACAGTGATGACCAGGGGTTAATTATGCCGCCAAAAATCGCCCCTTTACAGGTGGTCATCATACCAATTTACAAAGGAGAAGAAAGCAAAGTGGTGATTGATGCAAAAGTTGCTGAGATCATGCATGAACTCAAAGCTTTGGGTGTTCGGGTAAAATACGACGACAATGACAATGCAAGACCAGGCTGGAAGTTTGCGGAACATGAATTGAAAGGAGTGCCGGTAAGAATCGCTTTGGGTTTGAGAGATCTGGAAAACAATGTGGTAGAACTGGCCAGAAGAGATACGAAAGAAAAACAAACCATCCCCATGGATGGACTTGCTGGCTATGTAAAAAATCTATTGGATGAAATTCAGCAGAATATCTTTCAAAAGGCCTTGACCTTTAGAAACGAAAACATACGAAAGGCCAATAACTGGGACGAATTTGTGCAATTGCTGGATGAAAAGGGAGGTTTTATATCCGCACATTGGGACGGCACGGAAGCAACAGAAGAAAAGATCAAAGAACTCACGAAAGCTACCATCCGTTGCATACCGCTTCAAAACGAGCAGGAAGCAGGGGAGTGTATTCTCACCAAACAACCCAGTACACAAAGAGTGCTTTTTGCCAGAGCCTATTAGCGTTATTTTTTATTTAAAGCGCAGTTTTTGACTGCGCTTTTTTGTAGTGTCAATTTTTTTTGGAATATTCGTGTGGCACGAAAAAAACCAAAGGAAAATAATAGTTGGATACTGGCTTTGATCTCAATGCCGAATCGATACAGATTAAAAAAATGTGGGCAGTGTCCACAAAGTACTTTATCAAAAAAATCAATGTAAATTTTTAAACAATTTTAATTCAATCAATGAGCGACTACAACCAAGACCAACTGACGCAGCTAGATGTTCAATACGATTCAGATGCAAAAACCAGTTTATTTAATATGGGAAAGTGGGCCAGGTTTTTGTGCTGGGCCATTTTTATTTTTTCCATATTGTTTGTATTTATTTTTATACTGGCTGCTACTGTTTATAGAGATTATTTAGGCGATGTAATACCATTCTTTAACGAGATGGGAACAACGCTATTTATAACCATTGGCTTCGGTATCATCGTTGCTTTGTCGATTTATTTATCGGCTTTTTATTTTTTATTTAATTTCTCAACCAATATAAAACAAGGCTTACTTACAGAAGATACTCCAACCATTAATACAGGATTGAAGTCGTTGAAAACCTACTTCATCATTTCTACTGTTCTTTCGGCTTTGGCTTTGTTAATCAATTTTTTTAGTACCATGTTATAATCATCCCCATGAACGAGCAAACAAACAATTTAATTTCATTAGAAGCAGAAGTAACAGAAGATGCAAAAGAACAGTTGGATGCCATTGGCAAATGGTCCGTGTACAGTGCTGTTATTGGTTTTACGAGTTTGGGATTAACTATCATCTCCACTGTAGCCACTCTTAACAAGGTGTCTGAATATGGTGCAGGCATGCGTGCAGGAGCTGGTCTGTTTCAAACCTTCTTCATTACAGCCTTATCATTGTTGCTAAACATTACACTTTACACCGCCGGTAACAACATTAAAAAGGGTGTATTAAACGCTGATCAGGGCTTTTTTAATGCAGGGCTTCGGAAATTAAACAACTACTTTAAGATATTAGGGATCTTATTGATCATTGTACTTAGTATCTTTTTATTGGCTTTCGTTTTCGGAGGAATGATGAGTTTATTCAGGTAAATTTTCAACTTATTCTTTAGTAGCCAGGTAATTGTAGTCTTCCAGCAGCTTTTCTAAAAAGTCGAGTGTTGGCAAATTGCTTTCAATCTGAAGTACTGATTTTATTTTATGTGCTACCCGGTACCCCAGGTCGTCGTTCTTTCTTTTTTTGGCTTGTGTAACTACTGTTTTGATGGTATTGATGTCATTATCAGTCAGGCGCATCACTTGCGGAAACATCACTTCATAATTTTTGTTGTCAATTTGCATAAATACAGTGTCGCTTACGCTCATAGAAGAGCGTGTGTCTATAACGGCTGTACCTGCTGCTAAGTCGCCCAATCGCTGGCTTTTGTCTGTAACAGATATACAGATCATAACCCCGATGCCTAACAACGCTGTAATGATGATATAAATGATCACTGCTCCGTCTGAAAAATAGATATAACCAAAGAAAAAAGGCCATTCAAAAAATTTGGTGATCCACCGGATGATGTATTGCCCTGCAGTAGCTTCACCACCCGACAAACTGATCACTCTAAGCCCCATGATCTTTTTGCCAACCGTTTGCCCGTTCATAGCTATTTCGGTGATCAGGGAGTACAAGAGCATTGGAGTGGAGATGATTAAAATATCAAGGCCTATATCGCTTTCCTGAAATCTTTTGAAACTACTCCCATCGCTAAAAATAGCCTTCATAGCATATAAATAGGAGATCAACAATCCAAAATCTATAATATATGCCAGCAGCCTTTTGTGAAAAGGAGCGATCTCAAACTCGAGGTCGATGTTAAATACGGTATTGATTTGAACTGATCCCATGTTTTGCAATTTACCGATCCCAACGGGTAAATAATAAAAAACGATATTTTTTTATTCTAAAAATAATCGGCAAATTGTAACAACTTTTATGTGGGCGCGTTTGGGCATTTTTTGAACTAAAAAGGGAATTAAACGTTCTTAAAAGTACAAACAACCATCTGTATTTAAGTTAATCACAACACGTACAGCACCCCGACGCTACCAAGAGGTAATGCGCAATGAAGCAATTGGCACTATGAGAGAAGCGATGTTTATTAAAAAAAATGTGGAAAAGTGGAACAGCTATCAGCATGAAACCTCTACTAATCCTGATGAAACTGCTGAACGTTTTACCACGCTCATCGACGATCTCTCTTACGCTAAAACATTTTATCCAAAAAGCCAGGTAACCCGTTGGATCAATGGATTGGCAGCCAGCATCTATCAACGTATTTACAGAAATAAAAAAGAAAAATTCAGTCGGCTCTTCGATTTTTGGAAATATGAGCTTCCGGCGACATTTGGCAAATACCACCGCATTTTATTGTTCACCAGTTTTATTTTTATACTTTTCGTAGCCATCGGCGTATGGGCATCCATCTCAAATCCTGGTTTCGTAAGGGGGGTATTGGGAAACAATTACGTTGATATGACGGAAGAAAATATTGCCAAAGGAGATCCGTTCGGGGTGTACAAAGGCGAGAATCCATTTACCATGTTTGTACGCATTGCATTCAATAACATACGGGTAGCCTTCTTCACTTTTATGGGTGGTTTCTCTCTGGGCTTTTTTACACTCAATATTTTATGGAGCAACGGCATTATGCTGGGCTGTTTTCAATATATGTTTTTTGCAAACGGCCTGGGCTTACCCTCCGTGCTGGTGATATGGATCCATGGCACCATCGAAATTTCTTCCATCATCATTGCGGGTACAGCAGGGTTTATCCTCGCAAATGGTATCTTGTTTCCCGGAACCTATAAACGCTTGGAATCTTTTAAAAGAGGGGCCAAAGATGCTGCCAAAGTGATGATCTGTTTGATTCCTTTTTTTATTGCTGCCTCTTTTCTCGAAAGTTATGTAACTCATCTGATGAGTCAGACCTATGATAAGGTAAATAATCCTGAACTTCCCATCTGGTTAAGTTTGATGATACTCGCTTTATCATTATTATTGATCATCTGGTATTTTGTGATTTGGCCCATCCGGCTTTCTAAAAAAGGACGTGTGGTAAAAAACAATGACATTGTAAACCGCATGTATAACCGAAGTGCTTAAATATTTGATTACCATATGGATGTTGTTGTGCGGCAATCCCGGATGGCTACAGGCACAGGAAACTTTTGATTCTGTACAGAAAGAAATCATCGTGGTGCCCACTGAAGATTACGTTGTTGAACAGCTGGTGGACGACGAGGAAGAAGTGTTGACCATCGACACTATTCTTGCCATCCGAGCCATTAAAATTTCTACAGACAGTGTACGCTTCTGGAAAAATAAAAAAGAATTCAGTTACCTGTCTAATCTTGATTCTTTACTAAAGGCTGATCGGCAACAACAACAAAGCCCGCAACAAACGAAAGGTCCAAAAATGAAAGCTGGCTCTCCAGACACTAGCTTTTTAAAGGGGTTGATGTGGATACTGGCCATAACTTTTATTTTGTTCGTAGTTTACCAACTACTCCAAAATAAAGGACTGTTTAAAGGAAGCTCCCGCAAATTAACAGTGGAAGAAATAGCGGAACCGCAGCAAGAAGATATCCTGGAAATGGATATTGATCAACTATTGAGGAAAGCCGAACAGCAGGCCGATTACCGGTTGGCTACTCGCTACCAATATATCAAAACACTGCAATTCCTGAATGATAAACAATGGATCGATTTTGCGGCAGATAAAACAAACAGACAATATCTATACGAAATACCCGAGCAGAAAAGAAGTGAATTTTCCAGACTGATTTTGAATTACGAATACGTATGGTTCGGCAATACAACTATTGATCATGACCTTTACAAAAAAATAACAACCTTGCACGGTATCTTTAATTCAAGCATGTAGAATAGTTGAAAAATATATTATCATATTGTATTATTGGATGCCTGTTGCTGCAGGGTATGGCATCCTGTTCCCCTAAAAAAACGGGGTTGCCAGATTTAAGGGAACGTTACGGACTGTCTAATACCTTGCCTTTTGGAGCTTACACAGCACACCAGATATTGCAAAATATTTACCCAACGCAGGAGGTTAAATTATCCAATAAAAAGTTTGCTACTTTTTATAATGATATGGACATAGATTCAGGTTCTTTATACATCAATATCAGCAACAAATATTTGGCTGGGGAGGAAGATGCTTCTGCATTACTCAACTATGTGTACAACGGGAATACCGCTTTTATTGCTGCAGAGAATATCGATAGTACTTTACTGTTCCGTTTATCTACTGTCATCACTTCCGACCCTTGGATGGACATCATTGACGGTGTTTTGTTTAAAAAAACTTCTATCAGTTTGCTCCCGGATGAACTTTCGGAGAAAGACAGTTTCTCCTACTTTTACATGCCTTTCAGTAACTATTTTTCTGCTTCAGATGGAGATAAAAGCAGGATTACAGGATATGGAAAAAATGGCAATGCTAATTTTTTGGTCTTCTTTTGGGGCAAGGGTCGTTTGTACCTTCATTGTGAACCCAAGGCTTTCAGCAATTATTTTTTATTGACCGGTAATAATTATTTGTATATGACACAGATCATGCAAATGATCGAAGAAAAACCTGCCGCGATTTATTGGGACGAATATTACAGTAAAATAAATTTCAAGGACAATAACCAAAACGATGCCTCCGCCATTGGCGCATTGCTCAAACAACCTCCATTAGCCAATGCTTTTTGGATACTCATCATCCTGCTCATATTGTATATTCTGATCAATGGAAAAAGAAAACAAAGAGTGGTACCCATTATTGAACCCATAGAAAATACTTCAGTTGCGTTTACAGAAGCAGTTGCGGGTGTGTACATGGCAGAGAAGAACAACAAAAACATAGCGGATAAAATGATCTCCTATTTTAATGAACATATCCGAAGTAGATATTTTTTACACATGTACGCGGAGAACAATGACCAGGTTTCGTTGCTGAGCCGAAAATCGGGCGTCTCAACGGAGCAAGTAAAGGCGTTATACGAACACATTCAGTTCATCAACAATGCCAATGAAGTAAGTGATACAGCGTTGCTTACTTTGAACCAACGCATTCAAAATTTTTATAAAAACAGACTCTAATGGAAGAACAATTATTTGAAGAAAGCACACCTGTAAAAGAACTCAATGAAAAGATGATGGAAATCAGACAAGAGATTTCTAAAGTGATCGTTGGCCAACAGCAAGTGGTAGATCTTTTACTGACCGGATTATTGTGCGATGGGCATCTCTTATTGGAAGGTGTGCCAGGAGTGGCTAAAACGTTGGCTGCTAAACTCATTGCAAAAATCATTGATGTTAATTTTAGTCGCTTACAATTTACGCCAGACCTAATGCCAGGTGACGTAATTGGAACATCCGTGTTCAATCCTAAAGAAGGTAGTTTTTATTTTAAGGCAGGTCCTGTTTTTAGCAATATTGTATTGATAGATGAGATCAATAGGGCACCTGCGAAAACCCAAGCAGCGTTGTTTGAAGTGATGGAAGAAAGGCAGGTAACGGTAGATGGGCACACGCATCTAATGCAGTATCCGTTTTTGGTGCTGGCTACTCAAAATCCTATTGAACAGGAAGGTACTTATCGTTTGCCTGAAGCACAATTAGACCGTTTTCTTTTTAAAATAGAAATTGGCTATCCAGCTTTAGCGGATGAAGTAAAGATCCTCGCCACTCAGCAAGGAAAAACACAAGCTGAATTATTACAGGATGTTCACAAGATATTGTCTGCAGAAAGTATTCATCATTATCGTTCGGTGGTGCAGCAGGTAACCATTGACCATAAATTATTGGAATACATAGCAGCTATTGTACATGAAACGCGCAACAATCCTTCGCTTTATCTGGGTGCCTCTACGCGTGCTTCCCTGGCCATGCTCAAAGCTTCCAAAGCTACAGCTGCATTGAAGGGAAGAGGTTTTGTAATTCCCGAAGATGTGATAGAAATGGCTCCGCATGTATTGCGTCATAGAATCATGCTCACCCCGGAAAAAGAAATGGAAGGCCTAACCACAGACGATTTGATTACAGCCATTCTAAAATCACTGGAAGTACCCCGTTAATAGCAGATATAACAATGAATTTTTTTATAAAATATTTTGGAGATTTCTTTCTGACTACAAGGTTTTACTTGTTGGGTGGAGTATGTGCTTTGCTCCTGGTCATTTCCTTTTTTGTTCCGGTATTGTTTTTGCCAGCACGTGTGCTGTTGTTGTTGTTTGCTTTCATTACGTTAGCGGATTATTTTTTATTGTTCTTTGTTTCAATCAATCCCAAGGCATTTAGAACCGTTGCATTAAGGCTGAGCAACGGGGAAGAAAATTTAGTAGAGATCAACATTAGAAACAGAAACCGTTTTAAGCTACAATTAACCATCATCGATGAATTACCGATACAATTGCAAGAAAGAAATTTCAGTATGAAACGTACCTTATCGGGTGGGGAACAAGCAGTGGTAAAGTACAGCATACATCCTGTTGAAAGAGGTGCATACGATTTTGGGAACATCATTTTATTAATGAGCAGTGTGGTTGCGGTGGTGGTTAAAAAACAAAGTATTGATGCTGCTAAAACTGTAAGCGTTTATCCATCATTTACGCAATTGCGCAATCATCAAATTGTATCACACACTGCCACCAACAATGAAACAGGCAATCAACGAAAACGTAAGATCGGTCAGAGTATGGAATTTGAACAGATAAAGGATTATGTAACCGGCGATGATATCCGCACCATCAACTGGAAAGCTACAGCCCGAAAAGGATTGCTGATGGTAAACAATTATGTGGATGAAAAATCACAGCAGGTATTCTGTTTGATAGATAAAGGCAGATTGATGAAAATGCCCTTCAAAGGACTGAGTTTATTAGATTATGCAATCAATGCAGTATTGGCACTCAGCAATGTTTGTTTGCAAAAACAGGACAAAATTGGATTAATAACTTTTTCTAACAAACTGGCCACACTCATCCCGGCAGAAAGAAAGTTGGTACAGAGAGAAAATATTTTACAAGCATTGTACAAAGAACAAACCGCCTTTTTAGAAAGTGATTACGAGATGCTTTATATGCAGATTCGAAACAAGATCAAACAAAGAAGTTTACTAATATTGTTTACCAATTTTGAATCTGTGAGTGGTTTGCGGCGACAGCTTCCTTATTTGAGAAGTATCGCCAAACATCATTTGCTGCTTGTCGTTTTTTTTGAAAATTCTGAACTGAATACACTCTCCAGGGAAGAGGCCATCACCGTAGAGGATGTGTATGTAAAAACTATTGCAGAAAAATTTGTTTTTGAAAAAAAACTCGTCGTAAAAGAATTGCAGAAATACGGAATTCTCTCTATGCTCACCGCCCCTGAAAACCTCACGGTGAATAGCATTAATAAATACCTGGAAGTGAAAGCCCGTCAGGCTGTTTAATACATTCAACCTATCTATCGTTGCTACCAAACTACTACCTGTTTTAATACAGCTTCATTCTGGTATCTATTGTTTATTTTCGCAAAAAAATATTTTGGCAAACAAAGGATCTTACTTCGCAAAACACAAAGCTCAGATACATGGTTCGGAAGAGGAGCGTGCCGCAAAGCCTCCCCAAACTCAGATCAGCCCTGAACTCCGTGCTACTTTCGAAGACGGGAAAGTGATATTTATAGACAAAGACCTGCACTGGACTTCTTTTGATGCGGTACGAAAAATACGCAATGCCATCAAAATTAAAAAAGTTGGTCATGCGGGCACGTTAGATCCATTGGCTACAGGATTGCTCATTATCTGTACAGGAAAGTTTACTAAAAAAATAAACGAATACATGGCGGCTGAAAAAGAGTACACCGGAAGTTTTACGCTTGGTGCTACTACGCCTACTTATGATAAAGAAAGTGAGCCACAAAATTTTAAACCTTTTGAACACATCCAGGCGGTCAATCTGCAAGAAGTAGCCACAAAATTTATGGGCACAATTGATCAAATACCTCCTCTTTATTCTGCTATTAAAAAAGATGGGGTGGCTCTATATGAACTGGCAAGAAGGGGAGTGGAAGTTGAGCTAAAAGCCAGGCCCGTAACCATCACTCATTTTGAAATAACGGATGTACAACTACCGCTCGTTTTATTTCGGGTTGTTTGCAGTACTGGTACCTATATACGGAGTTTGGCCCATGATGTGGGAGAAGAGCTTGGTTGTGGCGCTTACCTTAGTTCGCTCCGCAGAACACGTATAGGAAATTTTAGTGTAACCGACGCCGTTAGTATAGACGCTTTTATACAATCGCTGCAACAACAGGATACAACAATAACGGCAGAAGATTAGCGCTCTTGCTATTTTTAATATTTAATTTACTTCCATCATTATAAACTGAGATACGCCCTCCAATACCTAAAACGGGTAACTAATACCTATTGTAAAGTTGAAATTTTCATATCTCCATCTTCTGTATTGATCGTCATTCCCCCGAGCAAATATTTTTTTAAAAAAGTCGTCAAATCCGATCTCTGGAGCCTTCCAGCCATTGTTTTCATAGGCTAGTTCTGGTCTTTTAAATCGAAAACCTAAGTCAAATCTAAGCACCACGTAATTAAAGTCGAGCCGGAAACCCGTTCCTGCGGATAGGCCGATATCTCTGTAGAAATTCTTGAGTTGAAATCGAGCACTATCAATAGAGCCATCTAATTTTGTATTTCGAATATTCCAAACGTTGCCAATATCTACAAACACCGCGCCTCTTAAAATGAGTAAATTTCTAATAATGGGTGCAATATCGTATCGATATTCTCCATTCATCTCAAATTGTATATCGCCGGTGCGGTCATTGAAAATATTTTCCCGGAAATCAGCCAAAGGCTGGCTACCTCTACCGACACCTCTAATGGGCCAGCCACGCATACTATTGCTTCCCCCTCCAAAAAATTGTTTAAAAAACGGGAGTGCTGAATCACCCAATATGGGTATGCCCACTCCTGCAAATGCCCGAAAAACCAAGGCCGTTTTTTTACGGGCAACAGTGTATTTGTATTCCCCATCCAGTTTTATGAATTTATTTTTATCATTGTTTAAAACCGGTAACCAACCCCAGGTAAGTCCAGATTCTTCTCCGTTGAATCTGATCAATCTTTCTTTCGATAAACTTTTTAAATGTTTAGGGTTCCGGTAAACATTGCTATAACCAGCCCCAAAGCCGATTACAAAAGAGGTGTTGTAAGAATATCGGAGGAAAGGATTTTTGTCAATAATGGTTTGAAAACTATCAGTTTTATTGTACAAATAATTGTACTCAATATTTAAGGGTTTCACGGTCCAGGTAGTGATGTTAATAGCAGTATTTTTTTTGCTTGGAAACGTCACACCCGCATTGATCCCAATGGTTTGAAGATTGAACAATCCAAGTCTGTTGTTGATGGATACACTGGAGTTGATGAAGGATTCACCTGGTTTATACGATACATTTCTCCGAATACGCTGGCTGTCAACTTTTTTGTTGATCACTACATCTGTTATCTTCTTGAAAATGTCACCGAAGATGTCTCTGGGGAAAACGATGTTGTTGCTGTATCCAATTTCGTTTGAATTGATCAGGCTGGTTTGTGCACCTCTGCTGTTATTATTTAATTCAACCCCGGCTCTTAACCTATGAGTCATGCGAATGGCTTCTCTGCCAATATTCCGATTTACCAAGGAGAGATTGCCGGAAAACCCTATTAAATTACCCGCTAAAGCGTTGTTGGTATTGCTGCTAGCCGAATAACTGGCTTCTACAGAAGCTTCAAATCCGAATTTTTTTTCTGGTGCAAGCTCTACAATAATATCCACTAGATTACTGTCTTTGAGTTCTCTTATCAAGAGATTGGTAGATTGCCATACGCCCGTATTTGAAAGGTTGTTCAGTGTTTGGTTGAAGTCGCGCTGCCGATACAGTTCACCCGGTCTAAAGCTGACATTTCTTGATAAAAAACCAGTTTTAAAGAGAGGCTCATGGTAACGCAAAATAAAATTTCGGGTAGCCCTTTGGGTAATACTACTGGTATCATTAAAATTATCGTTTGGCCGGTAATCTTGTAATATGTAAACTTTGCTGACCCTGTATTGCGAGAGCCGGGAACTATCTTCTGGCTTGTTGATGATCAGGGCTAGTTTGATAACCGGAGAATCAATTTTTTGTTGTGCAATTCTCAAAAGTTCCAATTGCTCAAAAGGATCATCACTTAGGTTAGTGAGGGCTTCAATCGTTGTATCGCCAATCATCCTCAATTCTGATGAAGTTATTTTGTAATAACCATTGTTGCGAAAGGTGTCTATCAGCCGGGCAATCTCCCCCTGCACGGCTGCTTTGGTGATGGGATTGTTGGGTACCACTACGCTTTGATCTTTGTAACGCATGGTAATTGCCTGTAAAGTCGTGTCATAAAGTTGATAAGTAAAAGTATCTATCAACAATGGTTTGCCCGCTTCCACAGTGTAATGTACTTTTACAATTTCATCTCCACTTTTTCGAGTGGTGTCTGCTTTGTAAGTAACAATAGAGTTGTAATATCCCAGGTGATACATGGAGGCTTTCATGTTTGCGGCGGATAAAGCAGAGTAGCCGGTATCGTAAGCGGGAGGTCTTTTAAGAATGTTGATAAAAAATATCGGACTGGAGTATCGGAGTTTAGAGCTGTCATCAATTTGATTGGCAAGTCGGTCGAGCAGTGCTGACCTTTCTAGTTTTGAAAAGTTCCCTCCATTTACTTCGTAGCTGTTTTTATACAGGTAAGGCTTGTCTTTGGGCGCTTTTCTTGTAATATTGCAGGAGTAAAAAATTACAGTTAACAGTAGAACGGACGTAACCATACTTGTGAAACTGGTATTTTTCTGGTATACTAATCGCATAAATCTTGATCAATGTTAAGTAAATCCACCGTCAAATATATCCAAAGTTTACAGCACAAAAAATTAAGAGATGAGGAAGGTGTGTTTGTGGCAGAAGGACCCAAATTGGTTGAGGAGTTGTTAGAAGGTAAAATATTCCCTTGCAAAGCCATCTATGCGCTCGAATCCTGGCTCAAAATGCAAACAAATTTGGCAGCATTGATCGAAGAAGAGCGGCTTTTCCCCATTCATGAGGTGGAACTCGGGAAAATATCCCAGCTGTCAAAACCAAATGCGGTGGTGGCTGTATTTGAAAAGAAACCCATCATTGCTCATTTCTCTCTCAACAACCACATCACTTTAGTGTTGGATGATATTCAGGACCCAGGCAATTTGGGCACCATCTTACGAATTGCAGATTGGTTTGGAGTTAAAAACATTGTATGCAGTAAACATACTGCAGACATGTATAATAGTAAAGTGGTACAAAGTACCATGGCGAGTTTACAGAACGTAAACCTACTCTACACCGACTTGTTGCCCTGGTTGAAAAACAATCATACCATTCCTGTGCTAGCGGCAACGCTCGGTGGAAAAAATATGAAAGAGATGGCACATAGCAAAGAGGCCATTCTCATTATTGGGAATGAATCGAAGGGCGTAAGCGATGAACTACTTCAAATGGCAACAGATGCCATCACCATCCCTCGTATGGGCGCGGCCGAATCATTGAATGCCGCTGTTGCAACGGGAATTATATTGTATGAACTCACCAGATAGCGGTTATACTTTTCGGATTATCTAAACTGAATGGCTTTTACGGGGTTCACTCTTTTTACCAGCAAAGTGGGAATAATGAGGGTGGCCATGCTAATGAGTAGGGTACCCACGTTTACCAGTAATACTTCTATCCAATTAATGCTTGCTTCCGCTTTACTCATGTAATACGCTTCCTCGTTTAACTTTATAAATCCTGTTTGTTGTTGAAGAAAACAGATGCCCAATCCAAGGATGGTACCGGCCACCACTCCAATGATGGCAATGCGCATGGTGTTATACAAAAATATTTTTTGAATACCCCAATCGGTACTGCCCAATGCTTTTAAGATGCCCGTCATGCGGGTGCGCTCCAACACTAAAATGATCAGGCAGGTAATCAGGTTCACGATGGCAACGATGAGCATGATGACTACGAGTATGTGTTCGATTTGTTTTTGCAAATTGAGCCAATCAAAAATATCAGGGTAAATTTCTTTCATGCTACGGCTATACCATCCCATGGGCAGATTTTGGTAGATGGTATTGTTCAGCGTATCTGTTTGTTCGTAATCTTTCAGAAAAACTTCATAACCGCCTATTTCATTGGGCTCCCAGTTGTTTAGTCTTCGAATGAGTTGAATGTCGCCGATGGCAAAATGATGATCAAATTTTTCGATGCCTGTATTAAACGTGCCCGCCACCGTCAATTTTCTGGCCCTGCGGGTACCGTCTGAACTAAAGAAAAAAACAAGCATACTATCGCCAACGTCTATGCGCAGTTGCCTGGCAGTGTAGGTGCTAATATTTATTTGATCGCTGTACCCGCTGTCTTTAAAAGAAACCCAGGCACCTTTTTGTAAAAACCGGGCTAGCCGGGTAAAATCAAAACCGGCATCTACTCCTTTTAGTAATACACTCTCAATATCCGTTTCATACTTAAGGATAGCAGATTTGGTAGCGTATTTTTCAACGTTGCCAACGCCAGGCAGGGAGCGAAGATAATTTTCTACAGAATCATTTTGTGTGATAGGATATTCTTCAGCGGTATTTACTTTATCATCGAGGGTTTGTTGTACGCGGATGTGACCCCAAAAACTAAAGACCTTGTTGCTGATCACTTGTTGAAAACCGTTTACAAAGCTCAGTGCTACGATCATCACCGCCACGCTAAGGGTGGTAGCGCCAATAGCAAGTCCGATGATAAATCTGCTAAATGTTTGTTGTTTTACTCCCGCAATGCGTTTTGCTATAAATACCGATACATTCAAAGGCATAATTTTTGGTATCTTTCAAAAGTAATTTAAAAGCTTCATTAAATGAGGGCATTCAAACATAGTTTCTGGATTGTTTTACTTTGCTGCGGTTTTTCTGCAAAGGCACAAGAAGAGATCGTCTATAAACCATACATCGGCACATTGCAATTGTATCAATATGGCAACCAACAAGGGTTGCCCATTTATACAATTGGTTCTGAAGACCGTATCCAGCTTGGTTTCGACGACTTGGAAGGTAGTCTGAAAAATTATTTTTACACCTATGTGTTGTGTGATTATAACTGGCAGCCCGTCAACCTCAATCCTTTTGATTATATCAAAGGATTTACGATTAATAGGATCAATACCTACAGGTATTCTTCTATAGCATTTACAAGGTACACCCATTACCAGGCCATACTCCCCGATAAAAACGTGGCAATGCCTACCCGCTCGGGTAATTATTTGTTAAAAGTTTTTTTAGATGGAGATACTTCCAAAGCTGTCTTTACCAGAAGAATGTATGTACTCGATCCTAAAACGGGTATTATAGCAGATGTGGTACAGCCCTTCACCCCGCAATTGTTTAATACGCATCAACGCATAAAATTTGCTGTATCGCTGAAGGGACTCAATGCTTTTAGTGCTGCACAACAGGTAAAAGCGGTGGTGATGCAAAACAACCGTTGGAGCAATACGCAAAAAGACATTGTGCCAACCTACACACGCGGCAATACCTTAGAATACAATGCCGAAAATATTGCTGTTTTTGAAGGTGGAAAGGAATGGCGTTGGTTAGACTTGCGCAGCTTTCGACTTCAGAGCGATCGGGTAGAAACTGCAAAGTACACCAACGAGCGAACAGATATTTTCATGAAAGTGGATGCCGACAGAAGACCGCAACGATATTTATATTTTCCCGATTTCAATGGCATGTACAATATTAGTGCTTTCGAAAATATCAATCCGTTATGGCAAGGCGATTATGCCACTGTTTATTTCTCCTACGCCCCTCCAGATGGGTTGCCGTATCCAAAAGCTGATATTTATTTATCTGGTGCGTTTACAGGATATGCTAAAACGGAACAGTGGAAAATGAAATACAATTCCGAGAAAGGGTTGTATGAGGCCAGCGCCTTTTTAAAGCAGGGATATTATAATTATGAATATGTTTTAAAAGAGCCATTTGGCGAAAGAAAAGAAACCCGCTTGGAAGGCAATTATTGGGAAACAGAAAACAGCTACACGATCTTTTTGTATTATAAATCTTTTACAGACAGGAACGATCAACTGATCGGGATAAGCCAGATCAATTCCCTCAGGAACCGCCCTGGCTTCAGTTTTTAAAGGATTGTTAGGGGTTCTATTTTTATATGCAAAGAAAAAAAATGTTTTGTAAAGGCTGCTTGCACAAATTTAATGTAGCAATATCACTTATATTTGCCACGGCAAGTCTTATACGACCAGCTCCTGTTGAACTCCCCCAGGACCGGAAGGTAGCAAGGGTAAATGGTTGAGCGGTGCGATGTAAGTAACTTGCCATTTTTTATGCCCCTACCTCAAGAA
>Ga0105046_10002056_pt1 | contig 31593 bp, 30 predicted proteins | sample MAT03_FD_78385 | JGI IMG/M metagenome (GOLD analysis project Ga0105046, IMG submission 78385) | Freshwater microbial communities from Lake Fryxell liftoff mats and glacier meltwater in Antarctica - MAT-03 (megahit assembly) | ecosystem: Environmental > Aquatic > Freshwater > Ice > Liftoff...
CGACCCGATAGCAAGGCGCCGGGGGGGACCGGCCGGAAGCGTACTTCCTGTACGCTGAGGACCGGTGGGCCCCCGGCAACGCAGCTAGCGGGGCGCGCAGCAGTTTCCCAGCGCCCTCCTAGCTTGCGTCGCCGCCCCGAACGCACACGACGCTGCGTCGGGGCACGCCGCCGCGCTCACTCCACGTAGAGCTCGCCGAACGGGGTGCCGTCATCAGCGCCCTCGCTGCGAGCCGTGCCGAAGGCGCGAAGCTCCACCGTGCCGGTGCCGACCTCGGCGATCTGCAAGCTGAGGGAAACGACGCTGAAGTTGCCGTTGACGGCGTCCGAGGTGGGGAGCAGCTCGGCCAGCGCTGCTGCGGGCACGACACCCTCTCCGGCTGCGGCGGCGAACGTGCAGACGAGGTTCGCCTGGCTGGTCTCGGCGCCCTGATCGTTGCTGAACGTCGACAGGTAGATGACGACCGACCCGGCCTCGCCACCGGTCCACTCGACGTCGAGGTCTACTCCGCCGACGGTGAGCCCCTCCGGGCCGAACGTGGGCGCGACGAGATCGATGGCACTCGGCGCCGTCACGGCGATCTCGAAGGCCGGGACGTACTCGCCCCCCGGCGCGGTGACGACGAGCGACTCGCCCCCCACGAAGAGGTGCTCTGTGGTGGAGAGATAGTAGTCGTAGCTGCCATCCGCCAACACCTCGAGCGCGACGTCCCGCGTCCCGCCGTCGAGCGTGAGCGTCCCCGCATCCACCTGCCACGCGGTCACGGGATCGCCGGTCAGCGGCCCGCAGCGCGACCTTGCGCACGGGCCGATCGTCTCCACATCGCAGAGCCCCTCAAATGGCGGGCTCGAATAGATGCCGACGTACGCCGACACGATCGACGTGATCTGCGTCACCCCGTCGACCGTCTGCACCTCGGAGCTGGCGGTGATGAGCCCGAGGATGTCGCCCATCGGCGCTCCACCCTCACCGGGGTCATCGCCGCCGGCTCCACCGTCCCCTCCGCTGCTCGTCGATGCGCTGGCGGTCGCGGTCTCGCCCGTGCCCGCGCCAGACAGGCTGGTCGAGGTCGACGCGGAGTCACCACCCGAGCCGTCGGTCGATGTCGAGTCGTCACCACACGCCGACGCTGCGGCGATCATGAGCGACGTGATGAGGAGCGATGCAGCACTGATGCGTCGAGGCCGTGACATCCACCGAGGATAGGCCAGGTGCGTGCGCGTCGCGCGTCAGCGCGTATGCTGCGCCACCATCACCGAGCGGAGATCATGGCCACAGCGTCCAAGCCACCCACAATCATCGACGTCACCCCCAACCCCGCGCGGCAGATCGCCCGCCGACTGTTTCGCGGCGTCATCGTCGTCGGGGCGGTCCTCGCCTCGATCATCATCAACGCAGCAGGTGGCTCCAACCCGTTTACACCGGCGGGGCACGAGGGGTACGTCTTCCAGCAGCCGCTCGCCATCGGCCAGCGCGAGTTCGTCAGAACCCAGCGGGGCCCGACCTCGACCGGCTGGGCGTGGCGCAACGGCGTCACCAACCTCGACATGCGGATCGCGACCTACAGCGAAGAGCTGAAGATCTTCAGCTCCGACAACCTCGAGGTCACCTTCGAGGCGCACGCGCGCATCAGGCTGCGCGGCGGCTCCGTCAAGGAGGTGGTGGAGCGCTACAGCGGCGTGGAATGGTATTCGAACAACGTCCGGCGCCCCTACACGACGTCGGTGCGCGAGACGGTCCGCCAGGTCGAGGCCTTCGCCATCAAAGACAAGAGCCTCGAGATCGCGGCCACCGTGCTCGCTCGCATGCGCGACGAGTACAAGGACACGCCGGTCGACTTCGTGAGCTTCACCATCGGCAACATCTCTTACCCGAAGTCGGTGGAGGAGCGCGTGGTGCAGAACCTCGCCTCCGAGCAGCGACGCCAGCGGATGGACGTCGCGCGACAGATCGCCGAAGCAGGCGCCAGCATCCTCGAGGTGCGCGCCAGGGGTGAAGCCGAGGCGCAGCAGATCCAGCAGGCGACGCTCACGCCGCTCTTCGTGCAACACGAGGCCGCAGACCTGTACCGCGATCTCGCCATGGAGAAGGACGAAGGCACCGAGGTGGCCGGCAAGGCGCGCGTCGTGCTCGTCATCCCGACGCGTAGCGATCGGGCCGGCGTGCCCAACGTCTACCAGGGTGGTGGCGCCAAGACCGACGCCAAGCAAGATGCCAAGCAAGATGCCAAGCAAGATGCCAAGAAGGACGGAGCCGCGAAGTGAGCCCCATGAATACAGAGCCCCAGTCGGCAGGTCTATCGTGGCCGGGGCGCGCCTTACGCGCCCTGCTCGCCGCGTCCGCGCTGCTCGGCTTGCCCGCGTGCACCAACGAGGTCACGCCCGAGGGTTATGCCGGGTACATCTACCATGTACCTCTCGTCTTCGGAGAGGCTCGCTATGTCGGCACGCAGCACGGGCCGACGTCGACCGGCGTGACCTGGCGCCAGTACGTCATCAATGTGGACGCGCGCGCCAAGAACTACTCGGAGGACTTCCAGGTCCTGTCCAAAGACAACCTACTGGTCGGCTTCCAGGCGCATGCGCGCATCGCGGTGCGCGACGGCGGCGTAAAGCAGCTGGTGGAGGAGCTGGGGAGCGGCGACGCCACCGAGAAGGACGGCCCGCCGCAATGGTTCGTCCGCGCGGTGAAGCAGCCCTACCGGAGCGCGGTGCGCGACGTGCTGTACTCCTACGACGCGTACGACATCCAGGCCAAGACGCAGGAGATCGGCACCAAGGTCCTCGAGCGCCTGCAGGAGCAACTCAAGGACACGCCGATAGAGCTGCAGGCGATCTCCCTCGGCAACATCGCCTACCCGGAGGCCATCAACGCCGAGATCCAGCAGAAGCTGGCGGCCGAGCAGGACCTCGAGCGTATGGGCCGCGAGCGCCAGATCGCGCTGCAGGAGGCGCAGATCATGGTGATCCGCGCCAAGGGGCGGGCCGCGGCCCAGCGCATCGTCAACGAGACGCTGACCCCGCTCTACGTCCAGCACGAGATGCTCGAAGGCTTCCGCGCGCTCTCGAAGTCGCTGCGGGTGACGATCGTCTCGGCACCTCAGGGCGACGGCGGCGCACCCGTGCTCCTCAACGTCAACGCGCAGCCCTGACATCCATGACATTCATGACAGCCTGAGCCTGAGAGCCTGAGAGCCTGAGAGCCATGATAGCTTGACACCCTGACAGCCTGCCCCGGGTCCGCCATCCACCGGCGGTCCCGGGTGGGGCCATCGATGTCTGCCCTCATTGCTCCGGTGGCGGCAGCACCACGCGCGCCGGCGGTGGCGGTAGGGCAGGCGCGCCATCGGTCTTGGCCGCCCACAGCGCGATCCGGAACGGGAACAGCTCGGCCCGCATGACGCCGGCTTGCACCGCGGGGTCGCACTCCATGAAATCGCGTGCGTGCGCCTCGTCGGGGGCGCGGAGGATCACGATGCCAAACGTGCCTTCGTCCTTGGTGAGAGTGCGGCCCGCGCCAAGGACGACCCCCGCGTCTCGCGCCGCCTCGAGGTAGGCGAAATGCGCCTGCGTGGACGCGATCTCCGCGGCGGTGGGACCGGCCGTCAGCATCTCGAGCCGGGTCGGGACGATTCGATAGATGAACTCCTCGGACATCGCCCCATGAAAGCATCGCTCTTGCGACAGGTCGACGGGTGGGCCACGCGATCGGCTCGCCCGGGCTCGATGACGTGACGGCGCGCGCAGGCGCTGCACTACAGTCGCGCCATGACCCGTTCCCGCGAGATCCGCCTCCAGTCACGACCCGACGGCGTCCCCACGCGAGACAACTTCGAGCTCGCCACGGTCGACGTCGCGGCACCCGGTGCGGGCGAGGTGCAGGTCAAGAACCTGTGGATGTCGGTGGACCCGTACATGCGCGGGCGAATGGCCGATCGGAAGAGCTACGTCCCGCCCTTCGAGATCGGCAAGGCGCTGCAGGGCGGGGCCGTCGGCGAGGTCGTCGCATCGAACGATCCTGCATTTTTACCGGGCGATCTCGTGTCGTCGATGTTCGGCTGGCGCGAGGTCTTCAACACCCCGGACCAGCCGCTCGGGCAGGCCAAGGCGGGCCAGGGCGCGATGCTCACCAAGATCGAGACGCATGGTCTGCCTCCGCAGGCGTTTCTCGGCGTGGCCGGCATGCCCGGCCTCACCGCCTACGTCGGCTTGCTGCACATCGCCGCGTTGAAAAAGGGCGACGTCGTTTTCGTCTCGGCCGCTGCTGGCGCAGTCGGATCGGTGGTCTGCCAGATCGCCAAGCTCAAAGGACACGTCGTCATCGGATCAGCGGGCGGTCCCGAGAAGATCGCATTCCTGAAGAGCATCGGGGTCGACCACGTCATCGACTACAAGGCCACGCCCGACGTGGTGAGCGAGCTCGGCCGGCTCGCTCCCAAAGGGATCGACGTCTACTTCGACAACGTCGGAGGCATCCACCTGGAGGCGGCGCTCGCCGCGGCCCGCCCCTTCGGGAGGTTCGCCCTGTGCGGGATGATCTCGCAGTACAACGAGACCGGGCCCGCGGTCGGCCCCTCCAACATCCTCCTCGCCGTCGGCAAGAGCCTGACGCTGCAGGGCTTCATCGTGTCGAACCACGGCGACCTGCAACCCGCCTTCGTCAAGGACATGTCCGAGTGGATCGCCGCGGGTCAGATGACCTGGAAGGAGACGGTGGAGGACGGCATCGAGCGCGCGCCCGAAGCGTTCCTCAAGCTGTTCGCCGGTGAGAACCTCGGAAAGATGCTGGTCAAGCTCGCCTGAGCCGCGGCGGGCAAGGCGCCCAGCGCCGTTGCTTCCTCGAGCTGACGAAGGAGCGCTGAAGCGGCGAGCCTTTGTCGCCATCGAGGTGATAGCTTCCCCCGCCTTATGGTGGAGGCACCGCTCTGGGCGCCGTGGCGCATGGAATACGTCCTCGGCCCGAAGCCGACGGGCGGCGCCTGCATCTTCTGTGTCGATCCTGCGGCGACGGAGGTCGAGCTGAGCGCGCGCCTGATCGTGTGCGCAACCGATCGCGCCGTCGTGATGATGAACCGCTACCCGTTCGCGGCCGGTCACCTGATGGTGATCCCCCGCCGCCATGCCAGCTTCCTGGAGGAGCTGGACGGCGACGAGTCCCGTGGCCTCTTCGAGGTCGTGCGCGAAGCCTGCACGCGCCTGCGCCGCGCGGTCCGGTGTGAAGGTTTGAACGTCGGCATCAACCTCGGCGCGGCCGCGGGCGCTGGCATCGCCGAGCACCTGCACGTGCACGTCGTCCCCCGCTGGAACGGCGACACCAACTTCATGCCAGTCATCGCCGACACCCGCGTCGTGCCCCAGGCGCTCGACGCGACACGAGCCCATCTCGCCACGCATTTTGCCGATCTGGCCGAGTCGCTGTCGCCCGCCAAGCCGGCCGCCGAGCCGGCCGACGGTCCCGCCGATTCTGGGGCGGGAGGCTGACACTTGGACGATCGCAAGCGACAACGGCGCCTTTTCCTCGCCCTCAGCGGGGCCCTCGTCCTCGCCCTCCTCATCGTCAGCGCCGAGGTGCTGCTTCCCTTCGTTCTAGGGTTGCTGGTCGCCTACCTCTTGCTGCCGGCGGTGCTTCGCGTCGAGCAGCTGCGGGTCCCGCGCTGGGCCGCGATCCTCATGGTGTACGCGGTGACGCTGGGCGCGATCGGCGGGTTCATCGCCCTGGTCGTTCCGAGCCTCATCAGCGAAGGTCGCGCGCTCAGCCGCGACCTACCGACAACGGTGCAGCACGCTCAGGAGACCTATCTCCCGATCATCGACGCGCGCCTCAAGCAGTGGTCGGGGCAGGACGTCGGGATTGAGATCGATCCGGCCAACCCGCCCTTCGTCCCTCAGCTCGACGGCCCGGCCCCCAAGGAAGACGGAGCGGGCCCGCGCGACAGTGCAAAGCCCCCGCGCGCCGATCTCCAGATCCGTCCGACGCCAGGCGGCGGCTATGACGTGACGATCGACGACGGCGTGGTGCTGCGCAAGACCGGCGAAGAGTCGTGGCGGGTCGAGCGCGTCGAGGATGACGTCGCCTTCTCCAGCGAGATCTTTCTCCAGAAGTCGATCACGCGCGCCACCAAGTACGTCACCGAGAACATGGGCGAGCTCATCAAGCTCGGCCAGCAGATCGTGGCCGCAATCTCGCGCGGCATCTTCAACCTGTTCATGACGTTGATGCTGGGTGGCTACATCATGCTCACCCACGAGCGGATCCTGGATTTTTTCCGGGACCTCGTGGCCTACGAGTCGCAACCATCCTTCGACCGGCTCCTGCGCCGTCTCGATCGCGGCCTGAGCGGCGTGGTGCGCGGCCAGCTCCTCATCTGCGTGGTCAACGGCGTGCTGTCGGCCATCGGGTTCTGGCTCTTCGACCTGAAGTACTGGCCGATCATGGCGCTCATCGGCGCCATCGGTTCGCTCATCCCGATCTTCGGATCCATCCTCAGCACCATCCCCGCGGTCGTCATCGGGCTGACGCAGTCGCCGGGCACCGCGGTCGCCGTGCTCGCCTGGGTCGTCGGCATCCACCAGCTCGAGGCAAACTTCCTCAACCCCAAGATCATCGGCGACTCCGCCAAGATCCATCCCGTCTTGGTGGTGTTCTCCTTGCTGGTCGGCGAGCACTTCTTCCAGATCAAGGGCGCACTGTTCGCGGTGCCCTGCGTGTCGATTCTCCAGACGTTTTTCCTCCACTTCCGCGAAGTCACCATGGGCCTCGCCGATCCGATGGCGAGCATCCCGCCGGACGCCCCGCGGCGATCGGTCAAGCTCGACGGCGCACGCGTCCCCGCAGCCAAGGCGCCGAACCCGACGGCGCCAGACCAGCCTGCTGCGCAAGCCCCAAAGGGCGGCGTGTTCCTGCGCGCCGAGACCCCGGTCCCGCGCACCAAGCAGAGTCGGGGCGCCGCGGCGATCGTCACCACGCTGCCCGCTGGCACCCGCATCGAAGACGTCATGCTCGAGGACCCCGAGAGCCTCGATGGGAAGGCCGATCGGTCCGCGTCCGCCCCCTCTCCCGCCGGCTCCTCTGCGCAACTCGACATCCACGCCACGCTGCAGAGCGCCGGTGCGGCGAGCTCGAGGGGCGATGTCCGGCGCGACACCGAGCCCCATGACACGAGCAGCGAGCCCGACGTGGTGGTCGCGTCGTCGTCGCCCCCCGCCACAGTCGAGCCGACCGGATCCGTGGCACTCGAGCCCGAAGCAGGCTCGGTCCCCGAAAAGCCGGCTACCGCTGGCAAGTCCTCGCGGGAGGGCTGATCGGGTTCGGCACGATCGCGCCACACGGCCGGCACGGCCCCCGTGCTAGAGGTCCGAGGTCGTGGCAGCGAAAACGGTCAGCAAGACGGCCCCGAAAGAGGCCACCAAGAGCTCCACCAGCCCGCAGCCTGGCCCGGCCAAAGGCCCGGCCAAGCGCCCGGTGACGGTCGCTTCGGCCGACCCGTTCTCCCCGGAGAACCGCAAGCAGCTGGCGATCCGCATCGGCCTGCCGATCCTCGTCGGTTGGGTCATCGCAGTTCTGATCCCCGGCTGGATCCCCAAGGCCATCATCGGCCTCGTCACCGCGATCGCGGTGGGCCTGCTCGTCTACGTGGTTCGCTACACGAACAAGGCGAAGGCCGTCGCCGCCATCGTGCAGGGCGCGCCGCAGACGAAAGAGGGCCGCAAAGAGGCCCTGGCCAAGCTCGACGCGGACTTCAAGAAGGACGACACCGCGGCGATCTTTGCCAAGGCGCAGCTCCAGATGCAGGAAGATCCGCGGGCCGCACTCGGAACGCTGGAGAACATCGACCTGAACAAGGTCATGGCGCCGATCGCCGATGAGGCGCGGGCGCAACGCGCCATGATCCACCTGGTGCTGGGCGAGACCGACGAGGCGAAGAACCTGGTCGAGAAGATCGATCTGACCCGCCACAAGGAGCCGCGGACCCGCGCGACGATGACGGCCATCATCGCCGAGGCGTGGGCCCGCAGCGGCTCGGCCAAGCGCGCCGTCGATCTGCTCGACAAGATCGACGACAAGGACGTTGTGTACGCCGAGATCCAGCCGCAGCTCCTGCGCTCGCGCGCGTTCGCCCACGCCTGGACCAACGAGACCAAGCAGATGAAGGCGACCCTCAAGCGGCTCGCCCACCTCAACGCCCAGTACTTGATGGGCTTCGTGACCAAGAAGAAGAACCCGATGGGTGTGGCGCCGCGCGGTGTCCATCCGCTCTTGGAGAAGGAAGCCTTCGACATGTTGATGCGATCGGGCGCCGTCCCGCGCCGCAACGAGGTTCGCCGGCACTGAGCGCCTGCGCGCTACTTACACTTCTTCGTCGTCCACCGCGCACGCGGTCACCCTTTCTTTGGAGGTCGTCATGGTGAGGATCGCTTTGGTTTCGGCGACGCTGAGCTTGCTGGTCGCGTGTGGCGCGGGGACCGAGCCTCAGCCCACGACCGCCGCGGCCGGCGGTGGTGAAGGCGGAAGCGACGGCGACGGCGGCTCCCCCAGCAGCCAGAAGTCGAGCGGCGGGCCAGGCTCCGGTGGCGAGGACGCGTCGGTCTCGGTCGGCTCGTCCTCGACCGGTGGGCTGCCGCAGATCGCCGAGGCCTACGGGCACACCGCCGACACGCTCTACCGCCTCGACCTCGACACCAACCAGGTCGCGGTCGTCGCGGACTTCACCGGCTGTGACGACGACGTGATCGACATCGCGCTCGATCGCAACTCGGTGATCTACGGCACCACGCAGAACCGCGCAAACCCCGGCATGCCGGGCGCTGCCAACGGCGGTCTCTGGCGAATCGACAAGAACACTGCAGCTTGCACGCTGGTCTCGTACGGCGACTACCCGAACTCACTGTCCTTCGTGCCCGCCGGGACGCTCGACCCCACCGAGGAAGTGCTCGTGGGGTACCTCGGCGCCTCCTACGTGAAGATCGACACGATCGCCGGCGGCGTCCTCACCGTCCGCCCCGACGCCTTGGGCTCCGGGCTCGAGTCGAGCGGCGACATCGTCAGCGTCATCGGTGGCAAGACGTACCTCACGGTCAGGGGCACCAACTGCGAGGCGACGGACTGTGTGGTCGAGGTCGATCCGGCGACCGGCGAGGCGCTCGGCAACCTCGGCTCCTCCGGCTACGACAGCGTCTTCGGCGTCGCGTTCTGGGCCGGTAAGCTCTACGGCTTCACCCGGGACGGCGACGTCTTCGAGTTCTTCAGAGACGAGAATGGCAGCGTCTCGACGACGCCGATCCCGGTCGGCGCCGGGCTCGCGTTCTACGGAGCGGGCTCCACCACCGCTGCGCCCCCGACGGTCATCCCGAACTGAGCGCAGAGCACGGGGGAAACATGAAGCGCACCACCTCGATCCGGATCTTCCTCGTCGTCGCGACGGGCATGCTGCACGTTGCTGCCTGTTCACCGGACAGCTCGGCGACCAGCTCGGGCGGCGGTCCCACGTCGTCACCGGGTGCCGGTGGAGACAACGACGGATCCGGGGGCAGCGACGGTGGGGCCTCCTCCGGCAAAGGTGGCGAGGCGTCGTCGTCGCTCTCCTCGTCCTCCTCCTCGTCGGCAGGCGGTGGCGCCGCGTCCACGTCCACTTCCAGCCAGGCTTCGGTCTCTGCTTCGAGCAGCAGCACCGGCGGCGGCGGTCCTTGTCCCGACGGCGTCACGTGTGTCGACACGTTCCCATTCACTGACAATCGGGATACCTCGACCGAGGGAACGACGGCGATCGACGCCTACCCTTGCTCCCCCAACACCAACGAGAGCGGGCCGGAGATCGCCTATCGCGTGACGGTGCCGAGCGACGGCTTCCTCTCCGCGGCGGTGTACGACGGTGACGGCGTCGACCTCGACGTGCACATCCTCACCGACTTCGATCCCGCACAGCCGAGCCCCGCAGCGTGCGTGGCGCGCGGCGATCTCCAGGCCAGCGCAGACGTCGCGCAGGGCGACGTGTGGATCATCGCCGACACCTGGGCGAGCGTCGCGGACGGCCCGCAGCCCGGCGCCTTTCGCATCGACATCGGGTTCATCGGCCCCAGCGTCGGACCGTGCGCGATGGAGGTGGGCGAAATGCCGCGCGTGGGTGATGGCGGCGACACGCTGGCGATGCCGGCTACCGGTCCAGTCGTCCTCGAGGCGCACCTGGTCACGCAGTCCGAGCCCGCCCCGTACCCCACGACCGCGACGGAAGAGCTGGCCGCGCACTACGCCTTGTCGCAAGCCGAGACGGGGCTGGTCATGTTCCGCGAGCAGGTGTGGGCACCGCTCGAAGGCGGCTCGTTCTACGGCGCCGGCATCGGCGATCCGGCAGAATTCCCCGCTGTAGACGAAGGTTGGTACGTCAACATGTACTGGACTGCCGCGGCGCGCCCACCGCGCGGCGCGCGTATGATCCTGCGCCTCCCCGACGACCCGTCGCGCGCCGTCGTCGTGGCCGCTGGCTACGAGACCGGGCCGGGCAACCTCACGCACGTCGGGGGCACGCCGGAAGAGACGCATTTCTACCTGGGCACCGGTCACCTCTCGGAGATGACGATCGGTATCGCCGAAGATCAGGCGCTCCCGCTCGGCCCGCGTCGCTGCACAGACTGACGTTTCGCACGAGACACGAGCTCGGCCACAACGGGGGAATCGCGAGATGGAAGCCAAGGACATCCGGCTCGGAGTCGAGCGCGTGCTGGGCGACGAGCTGACGCTCGACCCCCGCGAGGCACGAGCCATCCTGGAGATCGCATATTTCGCGATCGCCGCCGATCACGTGCTCGCCGCCGCAGAGATCGAGGCGTTTCAGGCGGTCGCCAGCATCCTGCGTGACAAGGCCGTCTTTTCGCGACGAGGGCGCGAAGGCGCCGAAGACGTCGACCTCGACCTCATCGACGCCGAAACGTTCGAGATGATCGGCCGCCTCGCGAGCGAAATCGGCACCGACCGCCAAGCGCTGCACGATGCCGCCGGCCGCCTCGTCCGTCGCGAAGCGAAGGAGGCGGCCTACAAGGTCGCGTTCGCCTTGACGCTCTCCGACCTGGAGACGTCCGACGAGGAGATCGAGCTCGACGAGGCGCTGGCCGAGATGCTGGGCATCGACGACGAGACCGCCGAGCGCTTCGAGAACGACGTGTACGCGATTCTCGAAGCGTGATCGCTGCGACCTGACGGTACCGGCGCGGCTGACTCGCGCTACGCGACGCCGTCAAGGAGCGGTAGAGCGCCTCGTACCGCGTCTTGCGAGGTCGAAGGGCCAGATGCTCATCCGAGGGCCCGCCACGCTATCGTGACCGTCGACATCGGGTCTTCCGGGCTCTCCCGGCCCGCGGGTGAGCGCGCGCCGGGGAAGAAATCGAAGAACGCAGGCTCGCTCTACGTGGAGCTCCGGCGCATCGCGACCGCCGACGAGGCGATCGCGGCGATCGGAGACGTCGTGGGCGCGGTGCGCCAGGGCGGGACGAACATCCAGGCGGCGCTCCTGAAGAGCTTCGCGATCGTGAAGGGCGCGCGGGAGCGCGATCCCGACCTCGGTCGCGCCCAGATCGTCCTGGTGACCGACGGGAAGTCGCCGATCGATCCGGATGCCGTCGACGAGGCACGTCGCTCCGCGGGCGCCGCGGCGATCGGCCTCAGCGTCATCGCGCTGGGGTCGGAGAATGCAGCGCTCCGGACCCTGGTCGCTCGCCAGCGCAGCGCGGGCGAGCGCGCCTTCTATCACTTCGTCTCCGATGCCACATTGACAGGCCTGGTCTCCGGCGAGGCCACGTCGTGGCTAGGCGCACTCCACATCACCGCCGGACGGGCGCAGGCGTCTGCGACCGACCTCGCGCGCAGCGCGATCGGGGATGCGCTCGTCGAGCTGGCGGATCTCGAGGAGGGTCGACATCGAGAGATGCTCGGCCGGGAGGGCAGCTCCAGCGACGAGGGCGAGCTCGGGCGCGGCGAGGCCGTGCGGGCGAGCATCGCGCCCTCGCGCGACGGTTCCTGCGCTGGTTCGGCGACGGTACCGAGACCGGGGGGCGCGAGCTCCTGCGGCCCTCCGAGGAGGCGAGCGACGTCGACGCCATCCGGATGGCGCTGGGCACGGTCGCCGAGGTGCTTGCCGAGCTGGGGGGCCGCGACGAGGCGCGCCTGAGTGACGCCATCGACCTCGGCGAGCGTCTGCTGCGCGAGGCGCGGATCTCGCCTGCGCGCTACGCCGAGCTCGTCGCGGCCTACCCCGCCGAGGTCGCGTCGGCGCGCGAGACGGTGCGCCGCGTCGCGCGACCCTGGGAGCAGCTGGCTAGAGCCGGATCGGGAGGGTGAACGAGACGAGCGCCGGAACCATCGCGCTGCCGCGCCGAACGTCGCAGGCGATGAAGAACCGGGCCTCGACGTCGATCGGACCGCCGAACTGCCGCAGCTCCGATTCGTGGATCAACCACTCGAAGAACAACGCGTCGTTCGGAGCGATCGGCACGAGCGGCGTCCGCATCTCGGCGGCGTCATCTCATCAGCTGTTTACACCGTGTCCGCCCGAGCCTTTCGGCGATTCCAGCGAGGCGACTGCGCCGCGCAGCGCGGAGACCGACGCCGACCGGAGGTAGAGGACGGGGGCGTCGTCCGTGACCAGCGCCTTGGCCTGGTCGCGAAGCGAGTGCGAGACCATCCCGACCATCACGATGACGGCTGCGACGTGGCCGAGGATGCGGCGCGTCCCGTTGGGGACGCGGTTCTCGAAGTGGCGCAGCTCGAGGCCGCGCTCCTCGACGACCTCGCGGTACAGCTCCGACATCCCTCCGCTACCGCCCACCACGATCACCGCGCCCTTCGAGTGCGATCCATGTGCTTCGGCGTTTCGCTTCGACCCGACCGTGGAGTTGCGCGTCATGTTGGAGGCTCAACGCAAGAGGAGGGCCGCTGTTCCAGAACAGTCATTTGCCGAGGTTTCGCGAGACAGGAGCTTCATTCCTCGCAAGTTTGGCAGAGCCTCGGGAGCGGCCCGCTCGGGGCCCTGCCAAACTGTCCGACGGACCTGCGATGGGCCTCGCGGATGTCGCTCGCTCGCACGACGTGAAGTCTGAAGTCTCGCTCGAGCATCGAGATCTGGCGCCGGCCCGGTCGTCCCGCACCATCGCGTCGTGAACGACGCCGAACGGCACGCGCGCTTCTCCAAGCTGGGCCCGACGCTTCGTCCTGTCGGGGGCGACGGGCCTCGTGGGCGAGCGCTCATCGCGTTCCCATCGCGGCCGTCTCCACGGCCTGCAGCCCCGGCCCCGAGTTGTCTTTGGCAATGACGTCGCGGCGCGCCTGGCCCGACAGCCGAGGGCGCGATCGGTCCCATTCGGCCCCGAGTTGTCCTTGGCAATGACGTCGCCGCGCCCGAAGCTTCCTGGCCCGACAGCCGACGGCGCGATCGGTCCCATTCGGCCCCGAGTTGTCTTTGGCAATGACGTCGCGGCGCGCCCGAAGCGAGGAGCCTCCTCACAGCGCTCGGCCGTGACCCAGCACCCCTCGCTGCACGGTGCGACGCACGGCCGCCCGTACGAGCGCCGCAGGCCCGAAGAGACGGTGCTCTACCGCACATCGACGAGCACTGGGCGGGGATCATTCCGCATAGGCTGGATCGCATCACCCATCTGGATCGAGCCTTATCCAAGGCGAACTCGATCTTGCCGCGGATGTGGGCCTGCGTATGGCGATCCTGGGGGTGTTCCCGGGTTGGAACACACTTTGCGGTGCTGGCAGCGCTTCGAGAAAACCGATGAAGACCTTCTGCACCATCACCCCGTTCGCTCGACCCCGGCCGACCCGCTCCTTGCCTCGCTTGGCGCACCTCCTCACGCTCGGAGGCGTGGCGCTCGGCGCCGCCGCCTGCGGCTCGGACGAGATCCCCCTGCAGGTCGACGGCCCGGAGCCCCACGAGCCGCTCGGCGAGACGGCCCAGCCGCAGACCGCGGGCGAGGCGGTGGGCGCGACGTGCAGCACCGCAGCGGTCCAGGGGCTGTCGCTCCAGATCATCGGGCAAGCCAACTGCATCCAGCCCGGCGCCTTCGTCGAGCTCCCCGCGCTGAGCAACGTCTCCTATCTCGATGGGGTCAACCCGTTCGTCGAACAGCCGGCGCTCGACGCCTTCGTCGCTGCGGCGAATTCGACGGGCATGACCATCACGATCAACTCGATGCTGCGCTCGGTCGCGCAGCAGTACCTGCTGTACGCCTGGTACCAGCAGGGCCGTTGCGGCATTCCGCTGGCGGCTCGGCCCGGCGGGTCGAACCACGAGAGTGGGCTCGCGTTCGACACCAATCAGTACAGCGCATGGCGAACTACCCTGGAAAGCAACGGCTTCCGCTGGTTCGGCAACTCCGACGTCTTCCACTTCGACTACGTCGGCGCAGGCGCGGTCGACTACCGCAGCACCGGCGTGATGGCGTTCCAGGTCCTTTGGAACCGCAACCATCCTGACGACCTCATCGACGAGGACGGCTCGTGGGGTCCGCAGTCCGAGTCGCGCATGTCGATGTCGCCGGCCGACGGCTTTCCCCTCGGCGCTGAATGCGACGACCCCGTCCCGGGTGGGGGCACGCAGATCGAGCCAGCGGTCTCCATCACGGGAGTCTCCGACATCTTCAGCGACGGAGCGAGCGCTGCGGTCGCCGACGTCTTCGAGAGCGACGCGCACCAGCTGTCGATCCGCCTCGCGAGCGTCGGTGACGAGCCGGCGATGGGCGTCGTGCTCACCGTGGAGATCGACGATCCCTGGCTCTCGGCGAGCACCTACCTCATCGAGTCCGACTTCCAGCAGCCGGGCGAGTTCGTGGAGAACGACGCAAACACGGCGCCCGAGAATCCGCCGCACGACGCTGCGCTCCCTCGGCGCTTCGACCTGACGATGTACGGGATCTCGCCGGGAGAGACGAAGCGCATCACCCTCGATCTCGGCGTGGGCGCATCGAGCGTCCAGCAATCGACCCAACCGGGCGTGCGGATCTGGATGAAGCGCATCGACGGCCACTACGATCAGGCGGATTTCGGCGGCGACATCGGCGGCGACGGATCACAGCTCTTCAATGGCGGGCGCCTCGAGATCGCGACTCCGATCGACGTCTACTCGCGCACGCGGTGGGAGTTCCAGACGAACCGACGGGAGGGTTGGTCGAGCCCGGATCTCGCCGACGTATCGATCGCGGAAGGCGCGCTGGTCGGAAGCGACACGGTGGTGCGCTCCCCCGCTCTCGAAACCGGCGGCGAAGCCATACGGGCGGTGCGCCTGCGGGCGCGCCGTGAGGGCGGCGGGGGCGATGCCTGGATCCACCTCCTCGCTGACGCGCAGGGCAACCTCGACGACGGCACGGCGATCGCGCTCGACCTTCCGAGCGACGGGCAACTCCACGAGATTGCCGTCGACACGACCGGGGCTGCTGGCGTGCCGAAAGCCATCGCGATCGAGGGATTCGACGGGGGCGGTGGAACGGTCGCGATCGACTGGGTCAGAATCGACGTCGGTGGTGCGCCCGACCCCACGGGCACTGGTGCGGGTGGCGGCGATGGCGACGGCGATGCCGACGCGGACGACGACGGCGACGGGTCGAACGATGACGACGACTCGTCAGACGCGGGCGGCGCCAATGGCGACGACGCGGCCGACGGCAGCGCCGACGGGTGCAGCTGCCGCGCTGCGGGCACGCCGAGCGGGAGCGACGCAGGCCTCGCAATGGTGCTCGGGGCCGCTGCAATCGCCGTATCGCGGCGACGGGCGCGATCTCTCAGCTGACGGTCGGTCGGTCGGCTCGGTCGGTCGGCTCGGTCGGCTCGGTCGGCTCGGTCGGTCGGTCGGCTCCGTCGGTCGGCTCGGCGCGTCTTCACTGACCTGCCTCACTGACCTGCCTCACTGACCTGCCTCACTGACCTGCTTCACTGACCTGCCTCACTGACCTGTCGACCCGACCGAGCGGCGCTGCATCCTCCAATGCACGAGCGCGCTCCGCCCGCGCGGAGCCTCACAGCGCGCATTGCAGATCGAGGGGGCCCGATGCGACCAGCTCAGTCCCATCCTCCTGCGAGAAGTAGAGCGTGACGCTGCCGGGCGCGCCGCACAGCTGACAGACGAACGAGGAGTCGCCGTCGGTGGCGCCCTTGAGGTGCTCGACGGTGACCGTCTCTCCGGGCGGGACGACGATGGAGATCAGCATCAGGTCGACGGGGAAGACCCAACCCTCGACGCGGTTGCTGAAGATGACGTCGGCGCGCGTGAGAGTCAGGCTCCCCACCGCATCCGAGTCGTTCGAGTACTCGACCAACACGCTGCCGTTCATCGGATCCGGCCCCACGACGGGCATGCAATCGGCCGTCATCTTCGCCTCCACCCGGGTCACGGTGAGCGCGCCGAACCCGCCCACGCCCTGTGTCGACGAGCCGGTCCCGGTCTGTGCGGCGACGGTGCCGATCGCCCCGGTCGATCCGGCAGGGTCGGGCTTCCTTCCAGGGCTCCCGCCGCTGCCCGAACCCCCCGATCCGTCGCCCTCCCCCTCGAAGACCACGCTTCCCCCGCAGGCCGTAGCCAACCAAAGCAACGAGCAGAGCGCGAGCGCAGCGAGGTTCTTCACGCACCGAGGCTTTCGCCTGCGCCACCCGGGGTCAATCCGTACGCGCTGCGAATCAGAGATTTCCAACCGAGAGAGTGGCGCGAAGGCTTGGTTGAACGTGGACACCAGTGGCGCCACTGCCATCGCGCCATCGCGCTATCGCGCTATCGCGCTATCGCGCCAGCGAATCGAGGAGTGCGCCGGCGGCAAGAGCGGCAAGATCTTTATCCATCTGCGTTCGACCGACGGAAAGCTCACTTTCGACGTGGAGCCGCACGAGACCCTCGATCCGACCGAGCGGCGCTGCATCCTCGACGCGCTCGCCGCGCTCCCCGCCGAGTCCTATCCGGTCGGGTCGACGCCCGGCCAGCCGCGTAGCGCCGGATTCACGTCGCTCGTGACCCTCGAATGGTGAGATTTCGGCACGTTTCGCCCTTGATGAAGAGGAGCGCGCCACCGGGCTTCGCGAGCGGCGCCGTCCACCCGAGGCGGGACCGCGCGCGCCGTCACCACGTCGACCACGCCCGGTTGCACCTGCGCCGGCGGCGAAGTCGAGCCGCATTCCTTCGAAAGGATCGCATCGCGACTTCGCGGTCGGAGGCCCCCTTTCCGCAAGGCGTCCGCAAGGCGCCACGAGATTCCGAGTACTTGCGCGCCGCGCCGCGCCGGTCTTCGTGCTTTGTGACACACAAGCGCGAAGTCGCGCGGCATTCCTCCCGAAGGTAGGTACCGCAACTTCGCATTGGCTTCACTTGTCGACGTTGGCGGGGTGGCCCACTGGATGGCCCAGCGCCGTCGACACGACCAGGTTCGCGGGCCCTCAGCCGACGCGCAGCACCACGACGCGACCGGTCGGCGTCAGCGCCGTCTGCTCGTGCGCACAGCGAAAACGGCGCAGCGCAGGTTTTGCAGCAGCGAGCTCTTCGTCTGCACGTTCGCCCTTGATGAAGAGGAGCGCGCCACCGGGCTTCGCGAGCGGCGCCGTCCAGCCGAGGAGAGTCTCGATGGGCGCGACCGCGCGCGCAGTCACCACATCGAACGCGCCCTTCAGATGGCCAGTGGCGAGCTTCTCGGCGCGCTCGGTCACCACGTCCACCTTCAAACCGAGCGCGCGCGTCACGGCACGCAGGAACGCGCACTTCTTATCCGTCGCCTCGACCAATGAAACCCGCAGATCGGGACGAGCGATGGCGAGCGGAATGCCAGGTACACCACCGCCCGAGCCGACATCGACGACGCGCGCCCCCGGCTCGAGATCGACCAGGTGCGGAACGAGCGTGAGCGCATCGAGGACGTGGCGGCTCCAGGCATCCTCCGGCGTGGTGATCCGCGTGAGGTTCACCAGCTCGTTCATCGCAATCAGGCGTCCGAGGTAGTCGCCGATCAGCGCGACCTGCGACGCCTCGAGCGCGACGCCGATCGCCGCCAGACGCTCGGCCAAATCGGAAGGGGCGACAAGCGGCGTGGAAGCGGGCAGCTCGAGCGGCGGGCGCGTGGGCTCGTGGGGCATCTCGGGGCGACGGTCTCAACGTAGGCGTTCACGGGGATAGACACCTGCGAATGCGCAATATTTGAACAGGAAGACGGAAGTGCGGGAAGGTTTTGTGTTTGGCACATCAATCCAAACCTTCCCGTCTTCCTATGGATTCTCGAGAGAGCACGCATGTTGACAAGGACGTCATTATCGGCAGGACCGTAGACGGTGAACGGGTACGTCTCTACCACTCTTTTTTTCGGTCCCTCAGCGCGTGACCTCCACGGCACCGATGGTGCAGGTCGCACCATCGCGCGGCTCGCCCCGTTGATCGACGGCAGGGCAATCGGTGCCGCCGGCGACGGCGGGGCTCCCCGCGGCAGGAGCCCGCGTCGCGGTGACGCCGCCGTTGTCGCCCAGAGCGCCGAGCTGCGGATCGGCACGGGTGATGCCGGGCGTGCAATCCATGTCGGACTGCGGCCCGGTGGGCACGCCATTGCCATCCACCCACGCGTATTGGAGGTTGTGGTCGCCGCCCGCCGGGGGATTGTCGAATGAGGAGCCCGAGCAGTTGAGCGGCGTGTAGAGGTTCAACGCGGTGTTCGCGATGATGGTGTTGCGGATCTGCAGCGGCGTCGCGCCCGCGATGCCGGAGGCGAACTGCGCGCTGTTTCCGGCAATCGTGCAGTTGAGGAGGAGACCCGTGGTCCCGTCGCCGATGGTCAGCCCGCCGCTCAGACCGGTCTCGGTGAAAGGGTCCTGCGGGAAGACGACGTTGTCGACGATCGAGACATTGACGAGATCGGCACGCGCCGGCGCGTCCGGTCCATGACCGAGGATCCATACGCCAGCGCTCGTTCGAGCGCGGTTGTTCGAGATGGTGCTCGACTGCAGATCGACAAGCGAGCCTTGCAGGTAGATGGCGCCAGCGCCGCTCGGTGACGCGTCATCGGCATGGTCGGGGATCTCGTTGTCGTCGAAGGTCGACAGGGCAATGGTCGTCGGCTCCGACTGGTAGCTGGTGCGAAAGAGCGCGCCGCCGAAGGCCCCGCCCCGATTGCCGAGGAATGCGCTGCCGCAGATGGTGAGCTCCTGCCCCTGGCCGTCCATCACGGCCGCGCCGCCATTGCCTCCCCTGCCCTGCTGATTGCCATTGCCGTCGACGTAGTTCGCGCCACGGCCGGTCGCCTCGTTGTCGTTGAAGGTGGAGTTGACGATGGTGAGCGGTCCGCCGAGGACGCCGATCGCGCCGCCGTTGGCCGCGCGATTGCCGGTAAAACGAGAGCCGATGACGGTCACGCCGCCCACGCCGATCCCATAGATCGCGCCGCCTGCGACATCGGGGCCCTCGGTCGCACCGGAGTTGTCGATGAAGCTTGCGTCGATTGCGACGATCCGGCCACCGACGAAGGTGACGGCGCCTCCGCCGCCGTCGAGATCGGTCCCGAGGGGAGTCGCGGTGCCGCTCGCGCGCCCGCCCGACAGCGTGATGCGCTGCAGAGTGAACACGGGCGACATCGCCTCGAAGTTGCCGCCGGTATCGATCTCGAAGAGGCGGTCGGCGCCCGAGCCGGCAATGGTCACCGCGTCGCCGCCGTCGAGGACGGTGTCGGAGGTGATCACCTTGCGCGACGTGATGGTGATCGTCGCCGGTCCACCGCAATCGAAGGTGATGACCGGACCGGCTGCGAGCGCGGCATCCAGCGCGGACTCGGTGCACGATTCGGGCGTCCCGCTGCCGACGACCGTCGCACCGTCGAGCGGCGCCAGACCTACCGGTGGATCGCAGACTTCGAGCGGAGGCGGCGGCGGATCGAACCCACCCGCGCCATTGCCGCCCGCGCCTGGCCCGCCTGGCCCGGTCGAGGTTGCATTGGCGCCGCCCGAGCCCGGCCCCGGCCCACCTGAAGGATCGCCGCCCGAGCCTTCCGTTCCGCTGCTGGGCCCGCTGTTTGGACCGCTGGTCGGGCTGGTCGTCGAGGTGCCGGTCACGCCGGACGACGCGTCGCCGCCGCTCCCGCTCGAAGATGCGCCGTCATCGCCGCACGCGACGAGCGTCGCTGCGGTTGCCACGGCAGCGAGGAGCGCGGGGATGGAAGACGGGACGGGACGCTGAGTCGACATCGGACGGCACCTCGGAAAGCGATGCTACGCGCGTCCTCGGGGGGGTGACGGCACGCGATGGTGAAGCCATCCCGCGAAGTCACCAAGGTTGTCCTCGCCACGCCGAACAGGTCACGATGTGAGGTCCCACCGATGGTTCGCCCGGAAAGTGCTCTCTCCGTCACGGCCTTGTTGGTCGTGTTCGCGCTTTCGGCTTGCGGGGCGGGTCCGCCGCCCGAACCGAAGACTCCAGCGCAGCCTGCCCCGGCGGCCAGCGAGCCCAAGTCCCAGCCGAAGCCTGCTCCCGTCGCGAAGCCCGAGCCCGAGCCCTGGCCCACTTTCGAGCGTCCGCCGGGGCCGCCGGCGCCCGCGGCGCCCGACGGCTCGGTCGCCAATGTCGACACGGTGGTCGGCGGGATGGGAGGGGATCTCAAGCGCTGCTACGACCGCGAGCTGCAGGACAATCCCGCCTCGAAAGGCTCGTTCCGGCTTCGCGTACAGATCGAGCCGAAGGGCGAGGTCAACAGCGTCGCGCTCCTGTCTCAGTCGGGGACCCTCTCGGCATTGCTGCTGCGCTGCTGCGCAAAGGTCGTCGGCTCGCGCTGGTTCGCCTCACCCGGCGGCAGCGGCGCCACCCTCGAGCTACCGCTGACCCTCGCGCCGATCACTTCCTCTCGCAAAGAACCGTAAATGCGCAGACGCGGGCCTTGCGGCAGCGACCCCGGCTCGCCACCATCCCCTCTGCATGAGCGCGACGACACCTGCCAGCCGCGCTCGCCTGGCGTTCCTCCTCGTCGTGCCCTTCGCGACGATGATCGCTGGTCTCGTCGGCACCGCGCTCGCGCCGAAGCTGCTGGTCGATCAGCCCGCGCTCCTGGTCGCGCTGGATCCGCGGCCCACGCACCTCATCCTCGCTGCGCCGACCGTCCCCTGGGCGCTTTTCGTCGGAATTGGAACGCTGCGATGGCTGGTCGCCGACCCGTTCTTCTTCCTCATCGGCGCCGAGCGAGGTCCGGCGGCGATGGCGTGGCTCGAGTCGCGATCGGGCAAGCTCGGCCGGGGCATGATCGAGGTGATGCGCCGGATGGTCGACCGCGCGGCGCTGCCGATGGCGTTCTTCGCGGCGGGCCCGCTGGTCTGCGTGCTGATCGGCATGAACGGAAAGATGAGCGCGCGCCGGTTCGCCGTGGTCAACGTCATCGGGACCATCACCACGATGGTCCTGCTGCGCCTCTTCGGCATGCAGCTGGCGGGGCCGATCCAGTGGCTGACCGCCTGGATCGGAAGCCATGTTGTCGAGCTCACCCTCGCAACGTGCGTCATCGTCGCCATCAGCCTGCTGGTTCGATGGCGGCGCGGCGTGGTCGGGCGCAGCCCCTTGACCGTCGACTGACCGACGCAGCGCGGGCGACCGAACTTGGCGAGCGTGCGCCGGCGGCCCGGTGGCATCATCACGGCGCATGAACGTCGCCCCCAAGCTCCGACGGCTCGTCCTCTTCAAGCACGGCATCGCCTACCTCGAGCGCAGCGGCCCGGCCGAGGGGCCGTTCGATCTGCGTTTTCGCAGCGAAGAGATGAACGACGTTCTGAAATCGCTCACGGCCTACGTGGTTGCGGGCGACGCCAGAATCGGCGCGATCTCGTTCGAGTCGGCGGACGATCCCGCCGAGACCCTGGTGGCGCGCAACCTGCTCGCGCCGCAAGGCGAGTCGCTGATCGGCCTGGTGCTCGCCATCCGCGGGCGACGGGTCAAGGCCGACGACGGCGCGGTACGCGAGGGCGAGGTGCTCGGTCTGGAGACGACGCAGCTGGAGAGCGGGGCCACGCGCCAGAGGCTGGTGTTGCGCGAGCCGGATGGTGCCATTGCCACGGTCGAGCTCGGTTCGCTGCGGCGCCTGCAGCTCTGTGATCCGAGCTCGGTCGCCGATCTCGATCTCTTGGTCGACAAGAGTCGCGCGATGACTGCGGGCGATTCGCGCGTCGTCACCGTCGCGCTCATCGGTCGCGCCGAAGACGTGCGGGTCGCGTACATCGTCCCAGCACCGACCTGGCGCGTTTCCTACCGCGTGGCGCTGGAGAAGGACGGTCCGGCGCGCCTGCTGGCGTGGGCGATCATCCACAACCCCGCCGACGAGGACGTGGAGGATGCCGAGCTGGTCCTCACGACCGGACAACCGATCAGTTTCGAGATCGATCTCTACAAGCCGAAGCGCCTGCAGCGCACCGTGGTGGAAGAGCAGGCGCGCGTCGCGAGCGCTCCGCGCCGGATGGAGTCCGCCATGGCGCCGCCGCTGCCTGCCCGCGCGATGGCGATGATGGCACCTGCATCGGCACCTGCGTCGTACGGCGCACCAGGCGGAGGTCCGCAGGGTTTCGGCCCGCCTCCAGGGGCAATGGGTGATTCGTTCCAGCAGATCGCGGCGGGCGCCGCGCATCTCGAGCAACGAGGCGAGCTGTTCGAGTATCGCGTCGCCGATCCGGTGTCGCTCAAGCGCGGCGGCTCGGCCATGGTGCCGATCATCACATCCGCGCTCGATGTTACGCGCGACCGCATCTGGCGCATGGGCGATCCGCCCCCGCCCGACCTCGTCGCGTCGTTCGAGAACACCAGCGGCGCAGTGCTCGAAGAAGGCCCGGCAGTCGTCTACGAAGGCGGCGGCTACGCCGGCGAGGCGATGATCCGGTACTCCGCACGCGGTGGGCGCGTCCGCTTCGCCTATGCGAAGGATCTCGGCGTGCGTTGCACGTCGTCCACGACGGCACGCGACTCGATGGTCGGGGTGCGCCTCCTCGATTCGACGATGGTCGAAGATCAGCTCCGCGAATTCACGCATTCGCTGCGGATCGAGAGCGATCACGACGAGGAGGTGAAGGTCCTGGTGGAGATGGCGAACCTGCCGAGTCGCCGCCTCCGCAAGGGCGTTCCGGTCGAGACGGGCGCCAAGATGTACCGCTTCGCGGTGACCATTCCCCCGCACGGCGTCGCCGAGACCACGGTGGTGGAGGGTCAGCCCACGGCCCGTTCGGTCGCCTACGGCGGGCTCGACGTGCACCAGATCGCACGGTGGCTCGACGGAAAGTTCCTCGACGAGCAAATCGCGACGAGCCTGCGCGAAATCGTCGCAATGGAGGATGAGGGCCGCCTCCTCGACCAGGGGCGGGAGCACCAGACCAAGCTCCGACTGGAGCGTCACGACGAGATCCAGCGTCTCGCCCACCAGCTCAGCGTGCTCGCCCAGCAAGGCCCGGAAGGGCACCTGCGCCTGCGTTATGCCGAGCAGATGGAGGCCGCGCAGCGCGCCGTGGGCGAGGCCGAAGGCGAGATCCGATCGCTCGAGAAGCACGCCGAAAAGAAGCGCGCCGAAGCGCGGGCGCGGCTACGCGACCTGGTAGCCGACCAGACCGCGACGAACCAGACGCCGAAAGAATGATAAGCCAGCTTGCGCCGGTGCAGGGCGCGCCTGCGGTGCCGAATGTCACCGCTCGCCGGTTCTTCATCGTGCACTTGGTTTCCTATGGCGTCGCGCTCCCCTGGGGCGCGGCGGCCGTACCGATCATCTTCATGCACAAGCAGGCCGAGCTGCTCGCCATGACCGGCGAGAGCGAGGCGGTCCTCTTCGTCGTGAGGCTCGCCTCGTTCACGGTCACGATCTTCTTCGTCGTCGCGCACCTCTTCGGGATCCCGTGGATCCTCGCCGCACGGAGGGGCACGACGAGAGGCTTTCGACTGTTCGTCGGCGGCTCGTCGCTCCTGCTCGCCATCGGTGTAGGGGTCGGGATCTTCGGCTGGTCGGTGTTTCTCCGGAGCTGAGCGGCGGCGGGCCGACGTGCCCCGGCCCAGCGTTGCCCTTGCAACGTGCGCCGCACCTGGTCAGACTTGGCTAACCATGTCGAAGTCTGTCACGGCGAACATGCTCGACGCCAAGACCCGCCTCTCGTCGCTCGTCGATCAGGTCGAGCGCGGTGAGGTCGATGAGGTGGTCATCGCGCGCGGGGGCCGCCCGGCCGCACGGCTCGTCCCGCTGGCCCGAACGGGCAGAGTCCGGCTGGGCCTCGCGAAGGGTCGGTTCACGATGCCGGCGTCGACGAGCACCAGCGACGCCGAGGTCCTCGCCCTCTTCGGTGTCGAGCCCGATGCGCCTCCTCCTTGATACACACGTCGCGCTTTGGGCCGTCAGCGGCGACAACCGCCTGCCGCCCTCAGCCAGGAGGCTGCTCACGAAGGAGGCCAGCCAAGTCTTCGTCAGCGCTGTCTCGCTCTGGGAGATCGCGATCAAGCACAGCCTCGGGCGCGGCGACATGCCAGTCAGTGCGGAGGTGGCAGCCGCTGAGCTCGCCGATGCCGGCTTCGAGGAGCTAAGCGTGACGTGGGCACATACCCAACATCTCGGCGCGCTGCCCGCTCTGCATCGGGACCCTTTCGATCGCCTCCTTGTCGCCCAGGCGCTCGCCGAGCCGCTGATCCTGGTGACCCACGACGCTGCCGTCGCGGCGTACTCCGCGTCGTTTCTTCGCATCTGAAGGCCGAAACCTGGCCGCACACGGCGCAACCGACTTGCGACGGGTCGCGCGCGGCAGCACCCTCTTGCCGGTGAGCCTTCGACTCGTCGCCGCGTCCCTGCTCGTCGCGACTTCGCTGCTGGCGAGCGCTTGCAGCGACAAGCCCGACGACGGCACGGCGCCGACCAACAAGGGCGAGCTGGCTCCGCTCCCGTTCACCGAAGACACGCCGAACCTCATGCTCACGTGGGTCGACGCGCGCGGCGCCACACACGTCGAGGTCTCGCCCGCTGATGTCCCGGCGGAGGGTCGGCGGCTCGTCCGCGTGCTGCTCGCCGACAAGGACGAGGGCACCAAGGATCCGATCTACGTCGCGGATCTCGAACAGAAGGAATCCGGCGGCTTCGTCGCCAAGAGCTTCGCCCGCAGCGCGTGGGAGAAGGAGATCGCCAAGAAGCGCGAGCTGTACATCGCCGAAGCGTCGCCCCCGAAGCCGCCTCCTCCCGCGCCGCGCGAGAGCGGCAGCCCGCCGTCCAGCCCGCCGTCCGACGTGCCGGCGCCTTCGCCCGCTGACGCCGTACCCTCCGGCGTGACGGTGATCATCTACGGCGCGGCGTGGTGCAAGCCGTGTCACCAAGCCGCCGACTTCCTGAAGGCGCGCGGCGTGGCGGCGGTGATGAAAGACATCGACCAGAGCCCCGATGCCGAGGCCGAAATGGTGGCGAAGCTGTCCAAGGCGGGGATGCGGCGAGGGTCGATCCCGGTCATCGACGTGGGAGGAAAGATCCTGGTCGGCTACAGCGAGCGACAGCTCGTGCAGGCCCTCGCCAGCGTGAAGAGCGGCACGATGCTGTGATCCGTCGGGCCGGTGACGCAGAGCGGCGCGCGTCGTTGCTCCGCATCACGGTCGGGCGTATAGGAGCAAGCCACAAACGGGCCCGCCCGAGGAGCAAGCTCTGCGATGATCGACGTCCCCATGCCCCAGCTCGGCGAGAGCGTCGCCGAGGGCACCGTGACCAAGTGGCTGGTGGCCGAAGGTGAGTTCGTCAAGGCGGAGCAACCGCTGTTGACCGTCGCGACCGACAAGGCCGACACCGAGGTGACGTCGCCGGCCGCCGGCCGCGTGACGAAGCTCCTCGCGAAGGAGGGCGAGACGCTCGCCAAGGGCGCCCCGCTCCTCAGCATCGACGAGACGGCGATCGGTGTCACGGCAGCTCCCGCCGGGCCGCCGCCCGCTGCAACGCCGCCCTCGCAGGCCGCGCCGCAGAGCAGCCGCTCCTCCGAGGTCGCCAAGAGCGTACCGCCCGCATCGCGCGGTCCGGCGACCTCCGGCGCCTCGCAGGCCCCTGGCGCAGCAGGCGCGCCGCTCGCCTCCCCTTCGACCCGTCGCATGGCGCTCGAAGCGGGGGTCGACGTGACCCGCGTCGTAGGCACCGGCGACCAGGGGCGCATCACGCACGATGACGTGCGACGCGCCGCCGAGTCGGGCGGTGTCCCGGCGACGCCACAAGCTCACGCTTCAGCCGCCCCACTCGCGCCGCCGCCCCATCGGGCGGTGGCCGGCAACGCCCCGGTGCTCTCGGAGCTGTCCGCGGTGATGCAGGCCAGCGGCGGCTACGTCCCGCCCATCCCGAGCGTCGGGTTCGGCGCTTACAAGGTCCCGCCCTACGTGGCGAAGCCGGGCGACCAGGTCGTGCCGTTCTCGCGCCGCCGCCGGATCACCGCCGACCACATGGTCTATTCGAAGGTGACGTCGCCCCACGTGGTGACGTTCGCCGAGATCGATCTCCACGCGACCAGCAAGCTGCGCGATCAGCACAAGGACCGGTTCAAGAAGGAGGGCACGCCCCTGACCTTCCTGTCGTTCATCTGCTCGGCCACGGTCCGCGCCCTGCGCGAAAACCCGAGCCTCAACGCGCGCGTCCTCGATGGCAGCTACGTCGTGCTGCGCGACATCAACCTCGGCGTCGCGGTCGACACCCCGAGCGGCCTCGTGGTCCCGAGCATCAAGAGCGCTGATGAGCTGAGCCTGCGCGGCATCGCACGTGGGATCGACGAGCTGGCGACCCGCGCGCGCAGCGGCAAAATCACCGCCGACGACCTCGCCGGCACGACGTTCACCGTCTCCAACCCGGGCCTCAAGGGCAACCTGGTGGGCGGCGCGATCATCTCGCAGCCCAACGTCGGCATCCTGCGCATGGGCGAGATCAAGAAGCGCGTCGTCGTGGTGACCCACAACGACGAGGACACGATGGCGATTCACCCCGTCATGTACATGGGCCTCTCCTACGACCACCGCATCGTCGATGGGGTCGCCGCCAACTCGTTCCTTTGGCGCGTGGCGGACATCCTGTCGCGCGGGGAGTTCGACGTCTCGTGAGCACGACACAAAGCCCGAAGGGCACGGGGCGCGCGCCTCTATCTGAAACCGATCCCGAGATCGCCGCGCTCATCCGCGATGAAGACATTCGCGAGGCGGAGACGCTGCGCCTCATCGCGAGCGAGAACTACGCCTCGCGCGCCGTGATGGAGGCGTGCGGGTCGGTCCTCACCAACAAGTACTCCGAAGGCTACCCGCACAAGCGTTACTACGAGGGCCAGCAGGTCATCGACCAGGTGGAAGAGCTGGCGCAGAGCCGCATCCGCGGGCTCTTCGGCAAGCACCTCGCCGACCCGTCCGAGCTCCACGTCAACGTGCAGCCCCACTCGGGCAGCCCCGCCAATCTCGCCGTCTACTTGGCATTCGCGAAGCCGCTCGAGACGATCATGGGCCTCGGCCTGCCCGCCGGCGGGCACCTCACGCACGGCTGGAACGTCAGCATCACCGGCAAGCACTGGAAGAGCGTCCCCTACGGCGTCCGCGAGACCGACCACCGCATCGACATGGACCAGGTGCGCGCCCTGGCGAAAGCGCACCAGCCCAAGCTCATCTGGTGCGGAACGACGGCCTACCCCCGCGCCATCGACTTCGAGGCCTTCCGATCGATTGCCGACGAAGTCGGCGCCATTCTCGCGGCCGACATCGCGCACATCTCGGGCCTCGTCGCGGCTGGCGCACACCCGAGCCCGGTGGGCATCGCGGACGTCGTCACGTCCACCACGCACAAGACGCTGCGCGGCCCGCGCGGCGGGATGATCCTTTGCAAAAAGGTGCACGCCTCTGCGGTCGACAAGGCGGTGTTCCCCGGCTTGCAGGGCGGCCCGCACAACAACGTGACGGCCGGCATCGCCGTCGCCGCCAAGGAAGCTGCGACGCCCGAGTTCACGGCGTACGCGCACGCGGTCGTCGCCAACGCCAAGACGCTCGCCGAGGCCCTCGCCGCGCGCGGGTTCGGGGTCATCACCGGCGGGACCGACAACCACCTCATCCTCATCGACGTCACGAGCAAGGGCATCGGCGGCAAGCCCTACGCCCAGGCCCTCGACAAGGCCGGCATCGTCGCGAACTACAACTCGGTGCCGTTCGACAAGCGCAAGCCCTTCGACCCGTCGGGCATCCGCCTCGGCACCCCTGCCCTCACCTCTCGCGGGATGGGCAAGGCCGAGATGGAGAAGCTCGCCGGCTGGATGGACGATGTGGCAAAGAGCCAGGACGAGACGCTCCTCGCGAAGATCGCGGGCGACGTGAAGGAGCTCTGCAAGGGCTTCCCCGCGCCGGGTCTGAGCGTCTGACCGACTGCCGCTGCCCTGATTCCCGAGGAGTCAGGGCCGGCAACGGCGCGCGACGTGGTCACGCGCGCTCGCGATCAGAAGCACTTCGAGTGGGCGGAGACGCAGGCGTCGTCGGAGACCGAGCCCGCGTCGTAGCAGGCCGAACACGTCGCCGGCGAGGTGACGCTGTCGCACTCGGATGCACCGAGAACAGCCGGATGGTCGATGGCCACGCTTTCTGCGGCGCAATCCTTCTGGTCGTCGGTCGCGGTCGGCTCGAGATCGCAGAGCGAGGCGCAATCGGTCACGTCGCCGTCCCCGTCCCCGTCGCCGTCCCCGTCCCCGTCCCCGTCCCCGTCCCCATCGCCGTCGCCGTCGCCATCGCCATCGCCGGAGCCAGTCGAGCCGCCGGACCCACCGGTGTCGTCGCCGCAGCCAGGAAGCGAGAGAGCCAACAGGGAAGCCAGCGCAAGCAACATGAACGTCTTCATGGGAAACCTCCGAAAATATGATTGGAGCGTTCCGCGGAACCGCTCCTCGAGGGGTCACGATCGTGGACTACTGCTTCGACCTGGCGACGGGGAGCGGGATCGACGGTATCGGCGGAAACCAGCGCCCTCCGTAGGTGGATTGCCTCCCGGCCCTGACCGTGAGAGCGCGGTGCCCATGCGAATCGCGCTCCTCGCTGCTCTCGTGCCGGCCCTGACGTTCGCCCTGGCCTGCGACAACCCCGCGCCCATGGCGACTTCGGATTCCGCTGGAGGCGTGAAGCCACCGACCCCTGGCGACATCACCGAATCGACGAACAACCCAGGCGGCACCGACAAGAAGGCCAGCAAGAAGGTCTCGACCCGCGAGCGAGCCGAAGAGGGCGCGATGGGCAGCCCCCCCGCCGCAGCCGAGCCGCAGGGCGCGGGCGCGCCCGGCGCGATTCCGGCGCCCACCGATGTCGCCGCGCCGCCCGCCGACGCCGAGAAATCGCCGACCGGCCTCACATCGAAGGTGATCACCAAGGGCACGGGAACGAAGAAGCCCAAGTCCGTCGACAAGGTGACCGTCCACTACACAGGCTGGACGAAGGACGGAAAGATGTTCGACAGCTCCGTCCAGCGCGGCGAGCCCACGAGCTTCTCCCTCGACGGTGTGATCAAGGGCTGGACCGAAGGCCTGCAGCTCATGGTCGAGAAGGAGAAGCGACGCTTCTGGATCCCGGCCGACCTCGCGTACGGCGATACGCCGTCCCGTCCCGGCGCACCGACCGGGCAGCTCACCTTCGATGTCGAGCTCATCTCCTTCAAGGAGGCGCCGCAGGCTCCCGAAGTCCCCAAGGACGTCGCCGCGCCGCCCAAGGACGCGAAGAAGACCGCGTCGGGCCTCACGTACAAGGTCCTCACCAAGGGCACGGGCAAGGACCACCCGACCGCGACCGACAAGGTCGTCGTGCACTATTCGGGCTGGACCAAGGACGGAAAGATGTTCGACAGCTCCGTCACCCGGGGCGAGCCGGCCCGGTTCGGTCTGAACCAAGTGATCAAGGGCTGGACCGAGGGGGTGCAGCTCATGGTCGTCGGCGAAAAGACCCGCTTCTGGATCCCCGCCGACCTCGCCTATGGCGAAACGTCGAAGCGCCCCGGTGGCCCGTCGGGTCAGCTCACGTTCGACATCGAGCTGGTCGAAGTCCAGAAGAAGCCCTGAGGGCATGGCCCCGCGGTGAGCGATCTGAGGTCAGACTCGCCTTTCGCCCCTTTTTTTTCAGAGAGATTTCACAGGGAGGCGAGAAGACAGGAAGAGAAACCGGTTTAGGTCTGCGCGCCGTTCGTGCGAACACTCTGACGCCGTCCCGTCTTCCTGTGAATTCTCTCGCTGCGAAAACGGCGAAAGGCGAGCCATCGGGGGGGTCAGAGCGCTGGCGTCAGCGCCTCGTCGAGACCTCTCGGAAGCCTGTAGCAAGCAGCCGCCTCAAGATCGCACCCGTCGCGCGCTCGTCGGACCCCGCGGCAACCAGGCGCCTCGAGATCGACTTCGTTTTGCCGCGGCCCATTTCGACGAAGAGACTCAGCGACTTCGCTGGCGCCGTCGGAGGTCCGCAGAGCGTGAAGCCGACGCGGACCGGCGTGCCACCGAAGGTGCCACGTGCGTAGACTTCGAGCTCCTCGCCGCGTCGGATCCGGATTCGACCGAGCTCGAGATCCCCTTCCTCGGCGACCAGGCAACGAAGGTTCGAGGTCAGGATGCGGCTGACGTAGAACGCCCCCCAGTACAGATCCTCGGGCGTCTGATCCTTCGCGGAGGAGCCACTTAGCGCCTGCGCTGCCGCCAGGATGGACGGTTCCGCGAGCAGAAAGGTGGGCAGATCGGCTTGGGCGGGCCGGCGCCGAGGCTTGCTCTCGGCGCGGCCGTACGTGAGCCAGGACTGGAGCGAGACGCGGGCGTACTTGGTGTCCGCCCCGTCGACGCGCACGCGCGTGACCCGGTGGAGCGTCTTGCTCGGGAAGATGACCAGACGATTGTGACGAAAACGAACGGTCGCTTCCTGGCCGTCGTGGCAAAAGGCGAGATCGCCGCCCTGGACCCTTTCCGGGTCGAACGCCAAAAAAACGATCGCGGTGAGGTTCACGCCGGCGCCCTCGTCCACGTGAAAGTCGTAGTGATCACCGGTCATGTAGCGCGACACCTGAAGGTGGGGGGCCGAGCAGTTCGCGATGATCTGGAAGAGGGGCTCGCGTGCAGTCTCGAACGACTCGAGCAGCGCGTCCGACCAGAGGTGCTCGCGGAACAGGCGCACCGTCTTCGACGGATCGTGGATCCATATCGCCTCGTTCCGTCGTCTCGCGTGCTCGAAGAAGACGGATTGGCCATCGTGGCCGATGTCGCGAACGAGCCCCGGCTTCATGCGGGGACCGAGCGATTGCACCTCCTTGAAGATCGCGGGAAGGGCCTCGGGCGCGAAGAAGTCGTCCACCACGACATGGGCGCGGGGCTCATCGCGCTCGATCATCATGTCTCCCGTTCGCACATCGGCTCCCTACGAGCAAATGGGCGCGGCCGGCTACATGACGAATAATCAGCCTACGCGCGCAACGCGCAAGAGGTCGACGACGATCGGCTTGATGCCATCGATGATGAACTGCACGCCAATCACGAGCACGACCAGGCCCATCACGCGCGTGACGATTTCCAGTCCAGAAGGGCCCATCCGCGCGATCACGCGAGGCGCGACCAGGAGCAAAAGGCCGGTCGCGACGACCGCGAGCAGCAGCGCCGCGAAGAACGTCGCGA
>Ga0105046_10002057_pt1 | contig 31574 bp, 29 predicted proteins | sample MAT03_FD_78385 | JGI IMG/M metagenome (GOLD analysis project Ga0105046, IMG submission 78385) | Freshwater microbial communities from Lake Fryxell liftoff mats and glacier meltwater in Antarctica - MAT-03 (megahit assembly) | ecosystem: Environmental > Aquatic > Freshwater > Ice > Liftoff...
ACGGCACCGCTCGCCCGCGACACGATCGTCGCTGGTGGATCGAGCCTGACCGTCAAGCTCAAGTCGACCGCCCTGGACACGGATCTCCAGGTGAGTCTCTCCGAGATTCGCCCGGACGCCAAGGAGACGTACGTCCAGACCGGTTGGCTGCGGGCATCGCATCGCAAGCTGAAGAAGAACGGACGCAACCCGCTTGACATCCAGCCGACCCACCTGAAGCAGGACAAAGCGCCGCTGCCGGGCAACAGGTTCGTTCAGGTCCGGGTGCCGATCTTCCCGGTGGTTCACGCCTTCCGGGCCGGCTCGAGGATTCGGGTAACGATCATGGCTCCGGGCGGAGACCGCTCCGAGTGGGAGCTCGACTCGATTGATGACGGCACCGCCGAAAACAGGATCCTGATCGGTGGCAAGCAGCCCTCGGCTCTGACCCTGTCGGTCCTGAACGGAGCAGACGCTCAGGGCACGCCGCTTCCGGGCCCCGGTGTCCTCCGGGCGCAGCCGACCCGCGACTACGAGACCGCCTCCAACGGCGGTTGATCTGATGGCCGTATGCCGGCGCCGGAGATGACTCCGGCGCCGGGTGCGAGCCCTCTCCGGTCGGGCGGTCGTTTGGCGTAACCTGCGAACCGTGAACGCGGACCAGATCAGGCGAAGCGACTTTCCCGCGGACGGCACCGGGTACGACCGCGCCTCGGTCGACGCTCACCTTGCCGCCGTGGCCGCCTGGGCCGCAGCTCTCGAAGCCCAGATCGCTTCTCTCGGGGTCGAGCGCAACGCGCTTCGCCGTGCCGTTCCTGATCCGACTCATGATCCGCTGCCCTCTGAGCCCGAAACGTCCGAACCCGAAGCCGGGGTGAACCCCCAAACCGAGACCGGCCTGCAACCGGGGGCCGACCTTGAGCCCGAGCCCGAGCCCGAACCGGAGCCCGACCCCGAAGCCCTGGAGGCCTCCCGATCCGAAGATGAAGTCTCGGCCCGCCTCGTCGCCACGAGGCTCGCCCTCGAAGGAGTCGATCGCGAAGAGATCGTCGCCAGGCTGGCCGAGGACTACGAGATCGAAGAGGCTGATGCACTGGTCGACGACGTCCTCGCCCGCCTCGCCTGACCCGCCGCCGGAACACCCCGGACAGGTTCTTCCCGCGCTCTGCGGTTCACTGACCGGGTCGAACGTGTGTTCGGTTCCCTAGAATGGGAGGGAGTGACTCGTTCAGAACGCATCGTCATCAGCGGGGCCCGTGAGCACAACCTGAAGGACATCGATCTCGACCTGCCCAGGGACGCGATGATCGTGGTCACCGGGCTGTCGGGATCGGGTAAATCCAGCCTCGCCTTCGACACGATCTACGCCGAAGGCCAGCGCCGCTACGTCGAATCGCTTTCGGCATATGCGCGCCAGTTCCTCGGTCTGATGGAGAAGCCGGACGTGGACTCGATCGAGGGTCTTTCACCGGCGATCTCGATCGACCAGAAGACGACCTCGCGCAACCCGCGCTCGACCGTCGGCACCGTCACCGAGATCTACGATTACCTGCGCCTGATGTGGTCGCGGATCGGCAAGCCTCACTGCCCGAAATGCGGCGAGGAGATCACCGGCCAGACCCAGGAGCAGATCACCGACCGGCTGATGACCATTGACGAAGGCACCCGCTTCATGGTCATGGCGCCGGTCGTGCGCGGCCGCAAGGGCGAGTACGGCAAGCTTTTCGAGCAGTTCCGGGCGGACGGCTACACCCGGGTCGAGGTTGACGGCGAGATGCGCCTGCTCGAGGACGAGATCGTGCTCGACAAGAAGTACAAGCACGACATCTCGGTGGTGGTCGACCGCCTGGTGATGAAGGGCGACGTGCGTCGCCGGCTCTCCGAGTCGATCGAGGCGGCAGCCGGCATGGCCGAAGGCCTGGTCGCGGTCCAGATCGTCGACGGCGAGAGCATGCTGTTCTCGGAGAGCTTCGCCTGTCTGAAATGCGGCACCTCGATGCCGGAACTAGAGCCGCGGATCTTCTCCTTCAACGCCCCCCACGGCGCCTGCCCGACCTGTACCGGCCTCGGCTTCAAGCGGGTGATCGACCCCCAACTGGTCGTGCCCGACCCGACCCTGGCGCTTTCCGAAGGCGCGCTCCAGCCCTGGCGCTCCGGCTATTCCGGCTACTGGCGCCGCCTGATCAAATCGGTCGCCGGCACCTACGGGATCGACATCGACACCCCGTGGCAGGAGCTGACCTCCGAGGAGCAGGACGTCTTCCTTTACGGAACCGGCATTGAACGCCACACCATCCGGACCAGGAGCCGGGCCGGGCGCCAGCGCAGTTACGAAGTCAAGTTCGAAGGCCTGGTCAACAACCTCGAGCGCCGCTACCAGGAGTCTGACTCGGAGAAGGTGCGCGACCGGATCGAGGACTACATGGCCGAGCAGGCCTGCCCGTCCTGCCACGGCGCCCGACTGAAGCCGTCGAGCCTCGCGGTGACGGTTGGCGGGATCTCGATCCGGGAGTTCACCGAAATGTCGGCCAGCGGCGCGCGCGAGTGGATCGAGAACCTCGAGATGAGCGAGACCGAGCGGGCGATCGCGCGGCTGATCGTCAAGGAGGTTGCCGAGCGGCTCTCCTTTCTGGTCAACGTCGGCATCGGCTACCTCTCGCTTTCCCGCTCGGCCCGCACCCTCTCCGGTGGCGAGGCCCAGCGCATCCGTCTGGCGACCCAGATCGGCTCCAGCCTGGTCGGGGTCATGTACGTGCTCGACGAGCCGTCTATCGGCCTCCACCAGCGCGACAACGAGAAGCTGATCGCCACCCTGGAGCGGCTGCGCGACCTTGGCAACACCGTGATAGTGGTTGAACACGACGAAGGCACGATGAAGGCCGCCGATTTCCTGGTCGACCTCGGCCCCGGGGCGGGTGAGCACGGAGGAGAGGTAATCGCCTCCGGCACGCCGCTCGAGGTCGAGGCCAACCCGCGCTCGCTCACCGGCCGCTACCTGGCGGGCACCGAGCAGATCGAGCTTCCCGAACAGCGTCGCGAGCCCAAGGGAGAGCTGGTCGTGCGCGGAGCTCGCGAGCACAACCTGACCGGCGTCGACGTCGCCTTCCCGCTTGGGGTGCTGACCTGCGTCACCGGGGTATCGGGATCCGGCAAGTCGACCCTGGTCAACAGCACGCTCCACCCGGCGGTCGCCAACCGCCTGCATCGCTCGAAGCTCCGTCCCGGCCCGCATGACGGGATCGACGGCATCGATCAGATCGACAAGATCATCAACATCGACCAGTCGCCGATCGGCCGCACGCCGCGGTCAAACCCGGCCACCTATACCGGCGTCTTCGACCACATCCGCCAGCTTTTCGCGGCGACCCAGGAGTCCCGCGCCCGCGGCTACAAGCCGGGCCGGTTCAGCTTCAACGTCAAGGGCGGCCGCTGTGAGGTTTGCCGCGGTGATGGCCAGATCAAGATCGAGATGCACTTCCTGCCCGACGTCTACGTGCCCTGCGAGCAGTGCCACGGCCACCGCTACAACCGCGAGACGCTCGAGGTCCGGTTCAAGGGCAAGTCGATCGCCGACGTGCTCGAGATGTCGATTGAGGAAGCCGCTCCGTTCTTCGAGAGCATCCCCAAGATCGCACGGAGGCTGAAGACCCTCAACGACGTCGGCCTCGGCTACGTACGGCTCGGCCAGCCGGCGACGACGCTTTCCGGCGGAGAGGCGCAACGAATCAAGCTGGCCACCGAGCTGTCCAAGATCGCCACCGGCAGCACCCTCTACATCCTTGACGAGCCGACCACCGGTCTCCATTTCGCCGATGTACGCCGGTTACTGGAAGTGCTCGCCCGACTGGTCGACGCTGGCAACTCGGTGGTCGTGATCGAGCACGACCTCGACGTGATCAAGAGCGCCGACTGGGTGATCGACCTCGGCCCCGAAGGCGGCGACAAGGGCGGGGAGATCGTCGCCACCGGCACCCCGGAACAGGTGGCAGAAGTACCCGGCTCCCATACCGGTCACTTCCTCCAGGAGGCCTTCGGCAAGGTGCCCGTGGCGGCCTGATGAAGGCCGCCCGGATCACTGCGTACGGGGCACCGCCGGAGCTGGTGGAGATCGATCCTCCGGAGACGCAGGGCGACTGGGTGCCGGTCGAGGTCGAGCTGGCCGGCATCAACCCCGTAGACATCGCGATCGCCTCCGGAACGTTTGACGCCGGGTCGCCACCGCTTCCGTATACGCCGGGGCTCGAAGGGATCGGCACCACGCCGGACGGCCGCACGGTCTGGTTCGACGTCCCGGTGCCGCCGGTGGGGTCCTTCTCGGAACGCTGCCTGATTGACCCCTCAAGGGCGATCGAGCTGCCGGCGGGAGTCGAGCCGGTCGAAGCGATCGCCTTCGGGGTCGCCGGCATGGCCGCGTGGCTGGCGCTGGAGTGGCGCGGTGCTCTCAAGCAGGGGGAGACGGTCCTGATCCTCGGCGCCGGCGGTTCGGTCGGCCAGATTGCGGTCCAGGCAGCAAAACTGCTCGGAGCGGGCCGTGTCGTGGCGGCCACCAGGAGTGAGCGCGGTCGCGAGCGAGCCCTCGTGCTGGGCGCCGACCGGTCGGTCGGCACCGATGCCGACTCGGTCGCGGACCTGGCCGAACTGTTCCGCGAAGCCACCGAAGGCGGGGCGAATCTTGTGATCGACGGCCTCTGGGGTCCACCGGCCGAGGCCGCGCTGACCTCGATCGCCTTCGGCGGACGGCTGGTACAGGTCGGCAACTCGACTGGAAAGCAGGCGGAACTGAGCGCCGGCCCGCTACGTGGAGGGCAGGTATCGATCCTCGGACACCGGAACTTCTTCGCCCCTCGTGAGGTACAGGCCGATGCCTTCCGCAGGATGTGCGCCCATGCCGCCGCCGGGCGGCTGGATATCGAAGTCGAGGTTCACCCACTGGACCGGGTCGCCGAAGCCTGGAAGCTTCAGCAGCAAAGCCCCGGCCGCAAGCTGGCCCTGGCCCCCTGAACGCCACTGCTCGGTCGTACCGGGTCGGCGTTGCGTGGCTGGGTCGGGAATCGCCGACCCGGAATGCTCTCCGGTGGGGCAGGCGGCGGGTCGCTCCCGCGCTTTCGGTCAGTCGACCAGCAGTGAGGCGCCGATCACGCCGCCTTCGTCGCCCAGGGCGGCGACGGTGACGACCGGCGGGTTGTCCGGGTCGAGCAGGTACTGGCCCATGCCGTCGATGATCTCCGGGACGAGAGTGTCGGCGAAGCGCACGCCCAGGCCTCCGCCGATGACCACGGCTTCGACATCAAGCAGATTGACCGCAGAGGCGATCCCGGCTGAAAGTGCGACCACGGCGCGGTTGAGCAGGTCGGTAGCCAGTTCATCTTCGTGCTCCAGTGCCTTCGCCCAGACGGCGCTGGTCAAGCCGGTCTTGTTGTGCTTCTTCATCAGCTTGAACAGGTCGGTCTTGCGGCCCTTCTTGACTTCACGGCGGGCCTTGTCCTCCATCGACTTGCGCCCTGCGTAGGCCTCGAGCGTGCCGCTGAGACCGTTCAGCGCCCGGGCGCCACCACGGCGGACCAGAGTGTGGCCGATCTCCCCGGCCCGGCCGCGACCCTTCCACTGCTCGCCGTCGAGGATGATCCCGCCGCCGACTCCGGTTCCCCAGAAAACGCCGAGCAGGCTCTCGTAGTCGGCTCCGGCCCCGAGTTCGTACTCGGCGTGAGTCGCAACCTGGACGTCGTTGCCGACCGAAACCGGGGTGCCGAGGGCATCGCTCAGGGTCGGTCCGAGCGGGTAGCTTTCCGTCCAGTTGGGCAGATTGCCGGCACCGGCCAGGCTGCCGGTGGCGGAGTCGACCGAGCCCGGCGCTCCCATCCCGATCCCGCGCAGATCCGACGTTTTGACGCCGGCCTGTTCGGCTGCTTCTTTGATCACCTCGACGACTTCACGAACCACGTCGTCGGGCCCGCCCCGGTTGGGGGTCGGTCGCTTGGCGTAGGCGATCACGTTGTGGGCCGGACCGACTATTGCCGCTGCGATCTTGGTACCGCCGAGGTCGATGCCACCGGTCAGGGTGGCGGGATCGCGGCCCGAGACGGTCGTCGAGGCAGGTGCGGCTGCGGGCGCGGACCCGGCTGTGGTCAGCGGGGCGGAGTCCGGCGTGCCAACGGCTCCCGGAGCCGGAGCCGGCCCGGTCGAGGTTTCGGCTTTCTTATTACGCCCGAACATTGAACTCTCCCGTGATCGCGGTCATGGCCGCAGGATATCCGGCTGTGGCAGGCTACGGGTGTGAACGATCAGACCGGTTGGCGCATGTGGTGGCACAAGAGGCGCTGGTACGAGCGCAATCACCGGCTGCTTCGCCGGTTCAGGCTCGACCGCGAGATGGCCCGCCGCGGGGCTTACATCCGCCACCCGATCGTGGGCGAAGTACTCGACAACCTGCTGGCCGGGAAGCTGACCGTCGGCCAGGGGACCCACTTCGAACCGGGCTGCTGGGTCACGATGTCGGAGCAGGCCAGGGTCTCGATCGGAGAGGGCTGCTACCTCAACCGCGAGACGATGATCGCGGCCGAGCGCGAGGTGACGATCGGCGACCACGTGATGTTCGCCAACGGCTGCTTCATCGGCGACGCCGCCCACCGCTTCGACGACCCCGACAAGCCGATCACCTGGCAGGGCTTCACCACAAAAGGGCCGGTCCGGATCGGATCGAACTGCTGGTTCGGCGTCCACTGCGTGGTCACCGGCGGGGTGACGATCGGCGACCGCTGCGTGATCGGGGCGAACTCGGTCGTGACCTCGGACCTGCCCGACGGCACCATCGCCGCCGGGATCCCGGCCAGGGTGATCCGGGAGATCGAGTTCAAGCCATCAGATGGTCAGGGCAGCGGCTCCCAGTCCCAGGAGTAGTTCGAGTCCAGATCGCCGCTGTCGAGGCGCTGGCGCAGACCTTCCAGTTCACTGGGCTCGACCGAATAGACGTGCTCCGGCCCGGGGAAAGCCCCGGAGCGGACCTCCTCGGCATAGGCGGTGAGGCCGAGCTTGATCTCCCCGCGCACGTCGGCGTATCGCTTGACGAACTTGGCCAGTCGGCCGCGGTTGATGCCGACCAGGTCATGCAGTACGAGTACCTGTCCGGCGGTCGAGTTGCCCGCACCGATACCGATCGTCGGGGCTTCGAGCCGGTTTACGATCATCTCGCTGACCGCCTCAGGCACCGCCTCGATCACGATCGCGAAGCAGCCGGCCCGGTCGAGTGCGACCGCGTCCTCGGCAACCTTGATCGCCTTGTCGGCGGTGCGGCCTTGCGCCTTGAGGCCACCGAGTGCGGTCGCCGTCTGCGGGGTCAGGCCGACATGCCCCATCACCGGGATGCCGGCGCCGATGATCGCCGCCGCACGGTCGACCGAGGCGCCGCCGCCTTCGAGCTTGACCGCATCGCAGCCGGCCTGCTTGACCATCTGCTGGGCGCTGGCTATCGCCAGTTCATTCGACGCCTCGTAGGAGCCGAACGGGAGGTCTCCGACCAGGAGCGGGGTCTTCAAGCCGCGGCGAACCGCCGCCGCCAGCATGGTCATCTCTTCCATGCCGACCGGCACGGTGCTGTCGTATCCGAGCACACAGTTGGCGGCTGAATCGCCGACCAGAACGACGTCGATGCCGACCTCTTCGGCGACCTGGGCCGAGGGGAAGTCGTAGGCGGTGACCATGACGATCGCTTCGCCATTCTCCTTCATCGCGGCCAGGTCGGTGATCGTGACCGGGCTGCGCTCGGGCTGGGCTGCTTCTTCCGTGCCTCTGGCTCCGGAACTCATGGCTGCCTCCTCGGCTGTTTGTGTGGCTCGATAAGGATGTTGTCGATCAGGCGGGTGCCATCAACTTCGGCCGCGACGGCGACGAGGATAGCTTCATCGCCATTTTCCGAGGCCAGGTCGAGCGTGCCCGGATATCTCGCTTCGAAGTACTCTGGCTCGATCCCGGCCTGTTCCAGCCGGCTCTTTCCGGCGGCAAGTGCCGCCTCGAGGCCGCGCCGTCCGTAGACCGACTCGGTTTCCAGCAGCGCTGACCAGATTGATGACGCCCGTTCCCGGGCCGGCGGGGAGAGGTGCGTATTACGGGAGCTCATCGCCAGGCCGTCACGCTCGCGCACGGTCGGCAGGATGACGATCTCGGTGCGGAAGTCCAGGTCCTCGGCCATGCGCCTGATCACGGTGGCCTGCTGGGCATCCTTCTGGCCGAAGAAGGCGATGTCCGGGTCGACCGCATTGAGCAGCTTGGCGACGATCGTGCTCACCCCGGCGAAGTGCTCGGGTCCGCGGCCGTCGCGGCTGCCGCAGAGGACCTCGGTCAGGCCTTCGACCTCGACCCTGGTCGCGAAGCCGGCCGGGTAGATCGCGTCGGAGTCGGGCGCGTAAACGATGTCCACGCCGGCTTCCGAGGCGATCGCCAGGTCGCGCTGTTCGTCGCGGGGATAGGTGTTGAGGTCTTCGCCGGGTCGAAACTGGGCCGGGTTGACGAACAGACTCATCACGACCCGGTCGCATCGCTCACGAGCGGCCTGGAGCAGGGAGAGATGCCCTTCATGCAGGTAGCCCATGGTCGGGACCAGACCGACCTTCTCCGGCAGGGTCCGGATGACGTCGCGTTCGGCATGCATCTCTGAAGGCCGGCGCAGCAACTTCACCGAGGCACCTCCACGGGGCGGGCCAGGGCGGCGGTCCGGTCGGCGAGCGCGTCGTAGGTCCCCAGGGACTCCGGAGCCCGTTCCGCGATCGCCTCGCGGTGGCGGGCGACGGTCACTTCGTCCCCCCGGGCGATCGGCCCGGTCAGGGCTTCGGGGCCCGCTTCGATCCAGTTCTCCAGGCTGCGCCTGAGCAGCGGCGCCAGAACTTCGCGCGGCTGCTCGACCCCGATCCCGTCGAGCAGGTCGGCCGCAGTCTGCTCAAGCGTGACCAGGAAGTTCGAGCCGATGCTGGCCGCCGCGTGGTAAGTGGCCCGGTCGGTCTCTTCGACCCGGAAAGGGTGCATTCCAAGCGTTACGGCCAGGCCGGTCGCCACCGACAGCGCGGTGTCGGTATTCCCGGCCACCGCGGCATGGGCGCCGGCGAGGTCGGTCTCTCGGTCCGGGATCGTCTGCAGGGGGTGGACTGAAAAGCGACCTTCAGTAGCGCCCGCAGCGGCCAGCCGATCCAGGGTCGTTGCTCCGCTGACGTGTCCGATCGTGGCCGGGGCGGCGCCGGTAGCCGCAACGGCACGGGCGGTCGCTTCGATCTCCGCATCGGGGACGCAGAGCAGTACGCATCGGGTCGAGACCTCTTCCAGGCCGATCTCCCTGCCGATCAGGGTCACCTCGACGCCGGCCGCGCTTGCGGCTCGGGCGATCGAGCTTCCGGCCCTACCGGGCCCGACGACTGTCAGCGCGCCAGGCGCGCCACTTGAATTTTTCATACGGCCGTTCCAGTTCCCTTTCGGTGGCACCAGACGGAATTCGGTTATGTCGGCCCCTGCTCGGGACCCTGACTTTCGGGCATGGTCCGTCCCCGGATCACCGGGTGACGGCCACCGTCGATTATAGGCTGCCGGCATGCCGAATACAACGGAAAGTCGAAGGAAGGAACTGGTCGGGGTGTTTCGAGAGGCCAGCGACTGCAGCAGATGTGGCCTCAGCGAGTCCCGGACTCAGGTCGTTTTCGGGGCCGGTGACGCCGACGCCGACCTGATGCTGGTCGGCGAGGCCCCGGGCGCGGAAGAGGACCGCCAGGGCCTGCCGTTCGTCGGTCGCTCCGGTGCGCTGTTGACCAAACTGCTGGCCGAGGCCGGTCTTCCGCGTGAGCGGGTGTTCATCGCCAATACGCTCAAATGCCGTCCGCCAGAAAACCGCGATCCCCGGCCGGAGGAGATCGAGACCTGCCGCCCCTGGCTGGACGAGCAGATCCGCCTGATTCAGCCGCGGGTGATCGCCACGCTGGGTAACTTCGCGACGAAGCTGCTGAGTGGTGATCCGACCGGCATCACCAAGGTCCGCGGTGTGCCGCAGCTCCGGACCCTGGGTGGGCGCACCGTATTCCTCTACCCGCTTTTTCACCCGGCCGCGGCGTTGCGCGCGACCGGCACCGCCGACCTGCTCCGCCGTGACATCAACGCGCTTCCGGACCTGCTCCAGCGCGATCCTGTCGACGCGACCACCGGGGTGACCCAGTGAGCGCCGAGAGTATTTCCGAGAGCCCGGAGCGGACGGCTGAGATCGCCGCCTCCTTCGCCCGCGAACTCGAGCCGGGCGACATGGTTCTGCTGACCGGCGAGGTCGGTGCCGGCAAGTCGACCTTCGTCCGCGCGGTCCTGACCGAGCTCGGGGTCGAGGGCGCGATCCCGTCGCCGACCTTCACCATCGGCCGGCTGTATGAAGGCGAGGGCGAACTGCGGCTGTCGCACCTCGATCTCTACCGGATCGGTTCGATTGCGGACGAGGACCCGGGCCTGTTTGACGAGTACCTGGACCCGTCGGGCATCGCCTTCGTCGAGTGGCCGGGGGAGGACAGTCCGGAGCTCATGGGTCGGGCCGGAAGGAGCTGCGAGGTGGCGCTGGCCCACCTCGACCGGGACCGCCGGGAGATCCGGATCAGCCCGTTCTCCGGGCCGGCGTCGGACTAGAGGGTTAGGGGTTGGCTGGCTGGTCGGTCGTGCCCTGGACCTGCTGTTCGGCCTCGTCGAGCTGCTGCTGAGCCGAGTCGATCGCGTCCTGCACCTGCTGGCGCTGCTCGCCGGTCGCGTTCTCGAGGTCCTGACGGGCCTGGTCGAGCTGATCCTGCGCGTCCTGGACCTGCGGGATGTTCTGAATCTGCTCGTTGACCTGGTTCTGAGCATCGTCGACGGCGTTGTTCACCTGGTCCTGGGCGCTGTCGCAGGCCGTGAGGCCGAACACGGAGGCGGCGGCGATTGCGGCGACCGCTGCAGTCTTTCTGATCTTCGAGTTCATCTTTTCTCTTTCATAGGTGCGAGAATGTCGGGGTGCGCGAATCCAGTCAATCCTACCTGGGCCCCGGGCGTTGAAGATCGTCGGTTTCGATACGGCTACCGAGGACACCGTGATCGCGGCCCGGGATGGTGGCGAGGTTCTCTTTCAGACCAGCGCCGGTCCGGACGAAAACGGTCGGCCCTGCCACAGCGCCATGCTGCTGGAGCTGGTCGAGCGCGCGGCGGAAGCGCTTGGCGGCTGGTCACAGGTGGATCGGATCGCAGTCGGAACCGGACCCGGCACCTTCACCGGGCTGCGCATCGGCCTGGCGACTGCGACCGGGCTGGCGATGTCGGCCCCGATCGAGGTGGTCGGCGTCCCGACCCTGAAGGCCCTTGCCCGCGACCTTGCCAGAGGAGCCCCGGACGGCCAGCTGAGCGTGCCGATGCTCGACGCCAGACGCGGTGAAGTCTTCATCGCGGTCTACGACGGCGATGGTCGGGAGGTCGAGCCGGCGGCGGCACTCGCTCCCGAGGCAGCCGTTTCGATGCTCTCGGGCCTCGACCTGCCGGCCACGGTCGGTGGCCCGGGCGCAGTACGATTCGCCGAGTGTTTCGAGCGGGCTGACTTCAGGATCGCCGACCCTGCGTCGCAGCAGGGTCGCCTGACCGGCCTGGCGATCTGCGAACTCGGGGCCGGAGCAGCGCCGACCGGACCTGACAATCCCCTGGAACCGATCTATATCCGAGCACCTGATGCCCGACTCTGGCTTGAACGAGACTCCGCCGCGCCGGGCTGATGCCGAATCGGTCGCGATCAGGGACCTGGCCTACGCCGACCTCCCGGCCGTGGTCTCGATCGAGCACCGCTCCTTCACCAGTCCGTGGTCGCCGGGCATGTTCGTGCTCGAGATGTCGAAGGAGTCGACGGTCGGACTGGTCGGCGAGTTCGAAGGCCGGATCGCCGGCTACATCGTCCTGTCGCGCTACGACCGGGCCTGGCACCTGATGAACGTCGCGGTTGATCCGGATCGGCGAAGGACCGGGATCGGCGGGGACCTGATCGCGACCGCCTTCGGGCGAATCGGAGAGGCGGATCCAGTGACCCTCGAGGTCAGGGCGTCCAACCGCCCGGCGATCGCCCTGTACGAGCGACTCGGTTTTCGACCGGCAGGAAACCGTCACGCCTACTACCCGGACAACGGCGAAGATGCTCTGATCATGTGGCGCGGAGACCCGGCGGCGGCCGGCGTTCCCGGCGAAGCGCTCGGGGAGCGGTGACCGGGATGGCGATCCTGGCGATCGAGACTTCCTGCGACGACACCTGCGCCGCCGTGGTCGAAGGCACCGAGATCCGCTCGAACGTGATCTCCTCACAGGCGATCCACGACCGCTTCGGCGGGGTCGTGCCCGAGGTCGCTTCGAGGCAGCATCTCGAGCTGATCCGGCCGGTGGTCGAGACGGCCCTGAAGGAGGCGGGTACCGACCTTGACCGGATCGATTCGGTGGCGGTCACCGCCGGCCCCGGGCTGATCGGCGCGCTGTTGATCGGTTTGAGCGCGGCCAAAGCGATCGCCGCGCCGCGCCGGCTGCCGCTGATTCCCACCGACCACCTTCACGGCCATGTCGCGGCCAACTTCCTGGCCCCGGACCCGATCGAGCCGCCTTTCCTCTGCCTGATTGCCAGCGGTGGCCACACGCTGCTTGCGGGGGTCAACGACCATCACGGTTTCGAGGTGCTCGGGGAGACGCTCGACGACGCCGCCGGCGAGGCGATCGACAAAGGGGCCCGGCAGCTTGGTCTCGGTTTCCCGGGTGGGCCCGCCCTGCAGAAGCTGGCCGAAGATGGTGACCCCGAGGCCTTTGATTTCCCGGTCGCGATGACCCGCGATCCCGGCCTCAACTTCAGCTTCAGCGGGCTCAAAACTGCCCTGGTCTACCGCTGTCGTGACCTGGGCGCGGACGGTGTCACCGAAGCGAGGGCGGACCTGGCCGCGGCCTACCAGGCGGCGATCGTCGAGCAGCTGGTCGCCAAGCTGGCCCGGGCGCTTGAAGCGGGGCGCTGGCCGCAGGTCGCCCTCGGCGGCGGGGTCGCCGCGAACGGGCCGTTGCGCGCCGCGGTCACGGCACTCTGCGAACGCCATGGGGTGGCGCTGAAACTGGTCCCGATCAGCCTCTGTACGGATAACGCGGCGATGATCGCCAGCGCTGCCCGGCACAGCCGGCCGATGGCCTGGCCGGAATACGAGAGCTTTGACGCCTTCGCCACCGGTAAGCGCCGCAAAGGCAGGCCGGCTTGAAGGTGACCGTCTACAGCCGGCCCGACTGCCATCTCTGCGACGAAGCGATCGAGCAGATCGAGGCGATCGCCGCCGATCGGCAGGGGACCGACATCGAAGTGGTTGACATCGAGTCCGACGACCGGCTCCTGCGCATGTACCTGGAACGGATTCCGGTGGTCGTGGCCGGGGGAGAGGTCGTCAGTGAACTGCTTTTTGACCCGGCGCGACTCCGGTCAGTTCTGGAAACCGCCTGACCCCTGCCGGGACAGTACGCTGAAAGCCCGATGTCACCCGCCCGCAACTCAGACGACGATTCCGGCCCCCTTCTGGTCGCCGAAGGCGAGCGCCTCTCACTCGGTGTCGCGGCCCGGCTGTCGCGCTACCTGCAGGTCCTGACCCAGGCCCGCAAGATGGGCCGCGAGACGATCTCATCACAGGAACTCTCCGAGTACACACACATCAACCCGACCCAGATCCGCCGCGATCTGTCCGGCTTCGGCAAGTTCGGCAAGCGCGGCGTCGGCTACCGGATCGACTTCCTGGTCGAAGAGATCCGCAAGATCCTCCGCACCGCCGGTCACCACAACATCGCGCTGTTCGGTGCCGGCAAGCTCGGCGATGCGATCGCCAACTCGGACATTTTCGCTGACCACGGCTTCCAGATCGTCTCGCTGTTTGACGTCGATCCGAGCCGGATCGGCAAGAAGGTCGGTTCACTGACCGTGCGCGACTTCTCCGAACTCGACGAGGCCGTGCGGGTCGAGTCGATCGTGGTCGGCGTGATTGCGGTGCCGTCGGCCGCCGCGCAGGATGTGACCGACGGTCTGGTCGCGGCCGGCGTCACCGTGATCTTCAACTACACGGAGCAGCTCCTTCAGGTGCCGCCGGAGGTGACGGTCCACACTTCCAGCCCCGCGGTGGACCTGCTCTACGCCCTGTACTTCTACCTCTCCTGAACGTTTGACCGACTCCGATCTGCTCGACCTGAATGCTGCCCGCGAAGTGTTCGACGCTTCGCGCGATTTCACGATCGGCCTCGAAGAGGAGTTCGCGATCGTCGACTCCGAGACCCTCGACCTGGTCGACCGCTACCCGGACATCCGCGAGGCAGCCGACCGCCATCCGCTGCTGGCCGAGTCCGCCGCGGGGGAGCTGATCGCCTCCGAGGTCGAGATTCGCTCCGGCCGGTCGGAGACCATGGCCGAGGCGACTGATCGCCAGGTCGAGCGCCGGCGCGGGCTTTTCGAGCTGGCCGGCTCGGTCGGGGTCTCGCTGTCCTCGATGGGCACACACCCCTGGGCCGACTACCGCGACCAGGAGATCATCGACACGCCTCACTACCAGCGCCTCAAGCAGGACCTTGGCTGGGTGGCTCAGCGCAACAACACCTGGAGCCTCCACGCTCACGTCGGGATTCAGGGCGCGGACCGGGCGATCGCCGTCTGCGATCGACTGCGGGAGCAGCTGCCCCTGCTGCTGGCCGTGTCCTCGAACTCGCCTTTCCTTGACAACCGGGACACCGGGCTCGCCTCGGTCCGAACCGAGATCTTCACTCGCACCTTTCCCCGTTGCGGCATCCCCGAGAGCTTTGGCACCTGGGCCGAGTACGCGGCCTTCGTCGACACCCTGCGCTCGGTCGGTTCGATCGTCGAGGCGACCCAGCTCTGGTGGAGTGTGCGTCCGCACCACGCCTTCGGCACGGTTGAAGTCAGGATCTGCGACGCGCAGCCGACCGCGGCCGAGTCGACCGCTCTGGCCGGTTTGATCGTGGCGGTGATCGCTCAGACCGCGGTTGACATCGACGCCGGGCGATGGAAGGGACGACAGCCCTTGCGCGACCGGGAGATCGAGGAGAACCTCTGGCGGGCGATCCGGTACGGCCGCGAGGGCAAGCTGATCGACTTCGACCGCGGCTGCGAGGTCGAGACCGAGCGGATGCTCGAGCAGACGCTGGAATGGACCGCCGAGGTCCGCCGGGAACTCGGAATCGAGGTTGAGCTGCCCGATCTGAACGGTTCGAGCAGGGCACGTGCCGCTCTTGCGGGCGGGCGGTCGATCGAAGAGGTGTACCGCCAGTTCACAGCCGACTGCGAAAGCAGCTTCTCCCAGGGCGCTGTTTCCTGACCGTCGGCCGCGTCGCAGCCGCGAGGACAGTCAATAGAGTGGCTGGATGGACGAACAGCCGAGCGAACACGAGACCGCCGCACCCGATCCGCAGGCCGCAGTCGGCCCCGAAGGGGAGGAGCCTCAACTGACCGACGCCGAGCGCGAGATGCTCGAGCAGCAGATGCGGGAAGTGCGGGTCGAGGACCTGCTGACCCAGACCGTGGCCAGTGTGCTCAACCTGAGCGCCCGCCGGATCGTCAAAGAAGACGAAATTGACCTGGATCAGGCACGGACCGGGATCGAGGCCGTTCGCGCCCTGGTGCCGCTGCTGCCTCCAGAGGTCGGCGAGGCGATCCGCGAGCCGCTCAGCCAGGTCCAGATGCTTTACGCCCAGCGCAGCGGCGGCGGCACACCCGGTGAGCCCGGGGGAGCGGTACCGGCCGACAGTCCGTCCGGACCCGACGCGGCGGCGCAACCCGGCCAGGCCCAGCCGCCCCGGCCCGCCGGCCCGGGACTCTGGACTCCCGGCGGTTCCTGAGCCCTTCGCAGCAGTCTCCAGCCGGGACGACAAGTCGTCCGTTCTCCGTAATATGGTTACGATCGTCACATGCCCGGTCCCGAATAGCGGAGGAAGCACACTTTGAGCGATTTTCTGACCGATCACGGCGTTCTTTTTGCACTCATCTGCGCGGCGTTCGCCGTTGTATACGGAATCATCGTCACCCAGCGTCTCCTGGCCAAGCCGCCCGGAAACGAGCGGATGCAGGAGATTTCGGGGGCAATCCAGGAGGGTGCCGAGGCTTATCTCAAGCGCCAGTACCTGATCATCGCGGCGGTCGCCGTCCCGTTGATCATCCTGCTCGTATTCCTCCAGAACTGGCAGACCGCGGTCGGCTTTATCGTTGGCGCTGTGCTGTCCGGGGCCACCGGCTTCATCGGCATGAATGTCTCGGTCCGGGCCAACACACGGGTGGCAGAGGCCGCCCGGGGCGGAGTTCCGCCGGCGCTTGACGTCGCCTTCAAGGGCGGCTCGGTCACCGGCATGCTGGTCGTCGGTCTCGCCCTGATCGGCGTCGCCGGCTACTTCGGCATCCTCACGGTCACCGGTGCGGTCGACAGCGACAAGGAAGCGATCGACGCCCTGATCGGCCTCGGCTTCGGTGGCTCGCTGATTTCGGTCTTCGCCCGACTGGGCGGCGGCATCTTCACCAAGGCAGCGGACGTCGGCGCCGATCTGGTCGGCAAGGTCGAAGCCGGAATCCCCGAAGACGACCCGCGCAACCCCGCCGTGATCGCTGACAACGTCGGCGACAACGTCGGCGACTGTGCCGGCATGGCGGCCGACCTTTTCGAGACCTACGCCGTCACCACTGTTGCGGTCATGCTGCTCGGCGTCCTCTACTTCGCCGACGGCTTCTCGACCGAACTGGCGATGTACCCGCTGGTGCTTGGTGGTGTCGCGATCATCGCTTCGATCATCGGCGCTCTGCTGGTCAAGACCAAGACAGACAGCGTCGAAGGCGCGCTCTACCGCGGCCTGATCATTTCGGGTGGACTTTCAATCGCCGCCTTCTATCCGGTCACCGAGTGGCTGATGAAGGAGCCGCTGGCCAACGGGGTCAACGAGGTGACCGGATCCCTGACCAGCGCCACGGTCACCGACCTGTGGCTCTGCGCCGTGATCGGTATCGCCGTCACCGCGCTCCTGTTCGTCATCACCGACTACTACACATCGACCCGGTTCAAGCCGGTCAAGGCGATCGCCGAGGCCTCCCAGACCGGTCACGCGACCAACATCATCCAGGGCCTCGCACAGGGCTTCCAGGCAACTGCGGCTCCGGCTCTGGTCCTGGCACTGGCGATTCTCGGAGCGAATGAACTGGCTGGGATCTACGGCATCGGCATCGCCGTGATGGCACAGCTCTCGCTGACCGGTCTGATCGTCGCGCTCGACGCTTTCGGTCCGATCACCGATAACGCCGGAGGCATCGCCGAGATGGCGGAGCTGCCGGAAAGCGTGCGCAACGTCACCGATCCGCTGGACGCGGTCGGCAACACCACCAAAGCCGTGACCAAGGGCTACGCGATCGGTTCAGCCGCCCTGGCCGCGCTGGTCCTGTTCGCCGCGTTCAAGTTCGAACTGGAGGAAGAGGCGCTTGCCCAGGGCGTCAACCTGGAGAACCTGTTCAACCTGGCCACTCCGGCAGTGCTGATCGGTCTGATCATCGGCGGCATGATGGTCTACCTGTTCTCGGCCTTCGCGATCGAATCGGTCGGCCGCGCCGGCGGACAGGTGGTCGAAGAGGTGCGCCGCCAGTTCCGGGAGCACCCCGGAATCATGGACGGCACCGAGAAGCCGGACTACCGCCAGTCGATCAGTCTGGTCACCGCCGCCGCTCAGAAGGAGATGATCCTTCCGGCGATGATCCCGATCGTCGTACCGGTGGTCGTCGGCCTGCTCAGCGTCGACGCGCTCGGAGGTCTGCTGATCGGCGTGATCGTGGTCGGCCTGTTCGCCGCAATTTCAATGACCGCCGGTGGTGGCGCCTGGGACAACGCGAAGAAGCTGATCGAGGACGGCGAGTACGGCGGCAAGGGCTCTGACGCCCACGCCGCTTCGATCACCGGCGACACGGTCGGCGACCCGTACAAGGACACCGCCGGACCGGCGATCAACCCGATGATCAAGGTGGCGAATATCGTCGCAATCCTGATCATCCCGATCGTCAACTTCTAGCCTGCGCCGCTTCGCACCATCGATGGGCCTCGACCATCCGGTCGGGGCCCCTTTTTTTCGCCCTGGACCGATTGAGAATGTCGCAAAATGCAGTCGTTTTCCGCGCTACTTGCGGGACTGTCACCCTAATCTGTATAGGGTGCGAACTGCGTCAAAAGCGATGGCAAGAGACAGAAGAATCGAGACCGGTGCGGCCCTCCGAGGCGTCCGGGACGCGACCTAGTATCCGGAATCACCCAGTGTCCAAAGACCGCTCAAAAGAAATACTCAGAGAGATCAGTTCGCTTCGGCGAGATCTGGAGCGACGGCTTGATCAGATCGAACTTCAGGTCACTGCGGGTTCGCCCAAGTCTGTCGTGGCCAAGCCCACCCCGTCGGTTTCTTCCACCAGCCTGCCTTCTGAAAAACGGCCGTCAGGTGCAAAGCGGGATCGGACCTCCCCCGAGATCCTGCCTCCCGTTGCGAAGCGGATCGCAGCTTCCCGGAATGTCACCGTGCTCGTGCGTCCTCTGATCGACCTCAGTCTCGCTCGAGCGGTCGAAGCCTGCCTGACTGAGACGGACGGGGTAGAGAGCGCCCGGCTCAGCTCGCTCAGCGGGGACTCGGCCGTGATCGAGGCGGTTGTCGGGCCGGGGGTGTCGGTGGTCAGCTCTCTGCGGCGTACTTTGCCGGTGGCATTCGACGTCACCGAATCCAGCGACCACGCGATCAGCATTGAACTCGCCAGTCCCGAGTCGATCGAGATAGTCGCGGAACCAGGGCTCGAGCCTTGAGTCAGGCGTTCGGCGCACTCTTCTTCGTTCTCGGCGTCCTGCTGCTCTTTGCGCTCGGCTTCGGGTTCTTCCTGATCCTGCCGTTCTTTGTCTTCCTGTTCGGCATCGTCGCCATGATCATCAGCGACAGGAAACGCTCCCCGGAGCGGGCGGCTGAGTCCAAGGAAGCCCACGATGAAGCCAAACAGGGCCAGGCCGCCTGATGACGCCCGAGCTCACCCATGCACAGCTGCTGGTTCGCGAGGACCCCGAGGGACTGGTCGAGCGCACAGTCACCCTGAATCCGGCGATCGCCCGCCTGCTTCCCGAATCGCTGTGCCGACTTCACCACATGCTCGTGGTCGAGTACCGCGACGACGTGATCACCGTGGTCTCCGATCCCGCCGGCGCCGCCGACGCGATCGCCGCTGTCAAGTTGGAAACCGGCAATGAGGTCGCGCTGCTCACGGCCGACCGCGACGACATCGATTCGGCGATCGACGAGCTCTTCACTGTCAACGGCCACGATCCGGAGGCTCTGACCGAAGCCTCTGCGGCCGAGTTGCTCCAGCACGGAATCGCAGTTCCGCCGCGGCTGGGGGAGAGTCTGGCAGCCAGGGGCATGGTCACCGAAGAGGATCTTCGCGACGCGATCGAAGAGCAGAAGCTGTCCGGAGGTCGCATCGGCGAGGTTCTGGTTCATTCCGGCGCGCTCAAGGAATCGGACCTGCAGACTCTGATCTCGGAGCAGCTCGCGCTTCCGACGGTCGTTCTTTCCGCCGCAGATCCCGAAACTGCGCCGAAGGCGGCAGTCCCCGAGCCGGTTTTGCGCTCGCTCGGCTGCATGCCCTTCGAGGCCGATGAATCGAAGCTCTACATGGCGGTGCCCGACGCCCTCAGCTCCGAGGCTCTGGCGGTCCTCGCCGGTCACACGGATCTCGAGATCGACCAGTTCCTCGCTCCGGGCCGGGAGATCGAGGTTTTCCGGCGCCAGGTCTATCAGGAGGACTACACCAGGTCGGCGCACTCCTATCTGATGGAGCGTTTTCCCGACAGTTCGGCTCACACCGTGCTTTCCGGGGGACAGAAGATCGCCCTTGTGGTTGCTGCGGTCGCCCTGATCGGCTTTCTGATCTGGGCCCCGGTCACGACGCTGGTGGTGATCTTCTCAGCGGCGGCGGTGTTTTACCTGCTGACTGCCCTCTACAAGCTGGTCGCCGGTTTTTCGGCTCTGAACCACGAATACCTCATCGACATCACCCAGGAAGACCTCGATGGGATGGACGAGCGAACTCTGCCGGTCTACACGATCCTGATCCCTCTTTTCCGGGAAGCGGCGGTTGTCCCCTACCTGGTCGACGGCATTGAGTCACTGGACTACCCGAAGCGGCAGCTGGACGTCAAGCTGCTCTGCGAGGAAGAGGACGACGAGACGATCGACGCGATCCGGGCGTTGAACCTCCCGCCGCATTTCGACACGGTCATTGTGCCGCCGTCGCAGCCGCAGACCAAGCCGAAGGCCTGCAATTACGGACTGCTCGGCGCCAAGGGCGAGTACGTGGTGATCTACGACGCCGAGGATCGCCCCGACCCCCAGCAGCTCAAGCGCGCCGTGATGATGTTCCGCAATCTGGACGAATCGATCGTCTGCATCCAGGCCAGGCTCAACTTCTTCAACCAGCAGACCAACTGGCTCACCCGCTGGTTCTCGATCGAGTACTCGCTCCTGTTCGACCTGCTTTTGCCCGGTCTCGACTCCCGTGGGGATCCGATCCCCCTCGGTGGCACGTCGAACCACCTCAAGACCGAGTCGCTGCTCGAGGTGGGGGCGTGGGACCCGTACAACGTGACCGAGGACGCGGATCTCGGCATCCGGCTTCACCAGGCCGGCTACCGGACGACGATGATGGACTCGACCACATACGAGGAAGCCAACACCCAGATCGGAAGCTGGGTCCGCCAGCGCTCTCGCTGGATCAAGGGCTACCTTCAGACCTGGCTCGTCTACATGCGCAACCCGTTGCGCACGATCGGCGGCATCGGCATCAAGGGCTTCATCTCTTTCACCCTGCTGATCGGTGGCACCTTCATCTTTCTTCTGAATCCGATCTTCTGGTTCCTGACGACGCTGTTCGCCCTTACTCAGGCCGGGTTCATCCAGGAGCTTTTCCCTGGGTGGGTGTTCTTCCTCGCCGCATCACTGCTGTTCATCGGCAACTTCGTCTTCGTCTATCTCGGTCTGGTGGCCGCGGTGAGGCGGGGTGACGACAACCTCGCCCTGTACGCGCTGTTTCTGCCCTTCTACTGGGGCCTGATGTCGGTCGCCGCCTACAAGGGCTTCGCCCAGCTGATCACCAACCCGTTCTACTGGGAGAAGACCGAGCACGGCGTCGACCTCGGGGGTCACACCGCTCAACCCACGCCCCGCAGGACCTCGGGCTGATGGAGTCTTCCTCCACCACGGTGGTGAAACGGACTCCGGAAATGCCGGTCGAACCGCAGATCGGCAACGGTTCGGAGCTGGCCCGCAGGAATGAGGCTCGGGAACGCAGGACCGCCGAGCAGAGGCCGGTCAAGCGCGGTGCCGAAAGGCCCGGGGCCGCAACGTGGCTCATCGCGCTGTTTTTCGGCGTGGTCTACGGCGTCGTCGGGTACTTCATGCTGACCGACGGACGGATCGTCAGCTTCGACTCACTGCAGCTTCTGAACAACGCCTACACCGCCTGGTGGAACTCTCCTCCGAAGCTTGCTGCGATTCCGCTCGACGTCGCTCCTCTGGCATCGCTCGTTTACCTGCCTCTGGCCCTGATCAAGCCGCTCGCGACCTCCTTGATCGCCGTGCCGGTGGTCACTGCGATCGCAGCAGGACTGCTGATGGCCCTGCTGAATTCGACCATGGCGCGCTGTGAGTTCCCGGCTGGCATCCGATACGCCTTCCTGCTGCTTTTCGGCCTGAACCCGATGTTTGTTTTCTACGCCGCCAACGGTGACCCGACCGTGATCGGAATGATGTTCGCCGGGGTCGCTCTCCTGTCCCTGATTTCATGGCGGCTGTCTGCGGAGACGCGCTACCTCGCCCTTGGCGGTCTGGCGATGGGCGTCGCCGTGATGTTCGATTACGGCTACTTCCTCTGGGCGGTCGGAATCACGTTGGCGATCGTCTTCGTGGGTGGCGAGAAGTCCGACGGCGAGGATCGGCGCCGGTCGGCGCTCTTCGTATTCCTGACCCCGGCCGCCTACGCGCTGGCGATCTGGATCCTGCTCAACGCGGTGCTCGAAGGCAGTCCGTTCGGCTGGATTTCGGCCGACTCCGGGCTGATCCAGGTCAATACGACCGGCGCGTTTGACGCCATAGGCGCGAGTTTCGGCGGAACCATGACGGATCTCGCGCGAGTCGTGTTCGGGATCGCTCCCCTGGCTTTCGTCACCACGCTTCTGCTGATCTTCGCGGGCGTCACGAAGCGAAGCGGACTCGCCTGGGGACTGCTTCTGCTCTTGCTGCTCGCGGCCGCAGTGCCGACGATCCGTGCCCTCGCCGGGGACCAGGCGAATCTGATGGATCTCTCTGCCGGGCTGCCGATCGCCCTCGTGGCTTTCGCCGGCGCCGCCTGGGTCTACCGGGCCGAGGAAGGCTGGCGAGCGGGCGTGGCCGCGCTCATGGCAATCGGACTGATTGCGGCTATTCCGCTCGGCTGGATCGCGATGAGCGAGTACCGCTTCCAGGACCAGGCCCAGGCTTTCACCCGCTGGGTAGAGGACCGCGACTCCCAGGAAGGCTCCACTTCAGTCGGCCAGTATTCGGTCGGTGTCGATCCTGAGGTCGCGATGGCTTCCTACATCAACAATCAGATCCCGCAGGCCGAAAGCTCGATCCTGGTCGACGAGAACTTCAGCTACGGCCCGATGATCCTCAGTGGCCGGCCGACCCTGTTCGCCGACCGGGCCGACCAGGGCGAAGGCGCATGGGAAACCAAACTCGGCAATCCGTTCGGCGAGGTGTCGTACATGCTGATCACGACCAGCCGCGGCGGTGACCAGCTCCGCAAGCAGTACCCGGACGCGATTACCGGCGGTGCTTTGGGCCTGACCCCGGTCTTCCGTACCGATCGCTACATCCTGCTGGCGGTCTCCGAGCGGCAACCGCCGGCGGATCAGGAAGCCGCGCCCGGCGAGGTCGTGCCGAACGCGGCACCGTCCCCGTTCACTCCTCAGCGGCCGCCCGATCCGTCCAACCCCGACGCGACGGTCACGAACCCGGGAGGGACCTCGCCGACCCCGGGACCGGCGACCACCTTGCCGCCTCCACCCGGCTCGAACCCCAACGCTGTTTCGGGCAACCCCGGCGGGCCCACAGCACCCCAGGTAGAAGGCGAGTGAGATGAACCGATCCGAGCCCAAGGCTGCTCGCTGGCTGCTTGTTTTCGCTTTGACCGCCGCACTTTCCGTCGGGGTCGCAGCCTGCGGCGGAGACGACGGCGACCCGCCGCCGGCGGCCCAGCGGACCACCGGGGACACGGGAGCGACCGGGTCAACCGGTGACACCGCGACTCCGTTCACCGGCGCTACCGGCACCGACACGACCACGCCGACGGCGGGAAGCGCCAGCGATCCCGCAGTCGACAGCATCCGATACTTCTCGCCTGAGAGCCCGTGGAATACCAGTGTGGACGGCCTCCCGGTCGCCGGCAACTCGGCTCGTCTGCTGCAGCTTGGCCTCGAGCGGTTTGCGGTGCGCGAAGTCCCCGGCCGCCAGGGAGTCGAGACGTTCGTGAGAAAGCTCACTCCGAGCATCTTCATAAACACCGAGGCCTGGGCTCCACTGGTGGTAGCGGCCGGAGGCGAGGGGGCCGAGGTGACCCGCCTGGTCTGCCGCCAGTCGGACTGCGGTCCGGACGACCCGCCGGTTCCCGACGAGATCGCGCTGCCACCTGGAACGACCCCGGACCCCAAGTACGACGGCTGGCTCAGCGTGATCGACCTTGACGCCGGGCTCGGCTACGACTTCTGGCGGGCCCGCCGCCAGAGCGACGGCACTATCTCCTACCAGTACTCGAAGGCTTGGACTCTCAACGGACCTGGCTTCAGCAAGCCGGTCTCCGAAGATCCGCAGCGGGCGCCCGGTGCCCGGGGGTCGGGACTGCCGCTGTTCGGCGGACTGATCAGCCCCGCCGAGCTGCAGGCCGGCCGGATCGACCACGCTCTGGCTATCTCCCTGCCCGGCATCGCCCGCCGCAGCTTCGTCCAGCCCGCATCGGTAACCAACGGCATCGGCAAGCGCCAGTCGCTCCCGGCCGGGGCCCGGCTCAGGCTCAGGTCCGATGTCGGGATCCGGAACAGCCCCCGCGGCTTCAAGGGCGATCGGCGTCGCAGCGTGGAGACGATCCTGACCGCGCTGCGGGAGTTCGGCGCGATCATCGTCGACCGCTCGTCCGTGCCGACCCTTTACGCGCCCCGCGGAACGCCGCAGCGTCTGATCAGAGGAGACGAATTGAGCTGGTTGACCACCGATGATTTCCAGGTACTCCAGCTGCCGCAGATCTTCCAGGATCCGCCTTTGGCAAAGGTCGCGCTCGAAGGACCAGGCGCCGATGCCGACGGTACCGTTCAGTCGGGCCAGGCGGCCGGGGGCGGCCAGTGATGCGTCGGCGATTCAACCGGGTCCTGGCCACCGCCGCCGCGGCCGCGGCAGTAGTCGCCGTCACCGGCTGCGGCATTGAGCTCGATTCAGCTCCGTCTTCGGCTGGTGTAGAAGGTAGCGACGCGGCGGTCCGGGTCAGCGACGGGGTCGCAGGTCAGCCCCGTCCGCGCCGGATCGAGCGCAGCGAGGGCGTCGTCACGATTGCAGGACAGGCGCAGGGATCGCTGACCGACCGGCTGATCAGGTCCTATCGCAGGACCGGTTCGCCGGTTCAGGTCAACGCGATCGGCGGGGATGAGTCCCAGGCCTTCGCGGACTTCTGTCGGGGTCAGGTCGACATCGTTGATTCGGCCCGTCCGATCTCTCCGGGCGAGTACCGGCGCTGCGTGGCGATGGGCATCGTGCCGGTCCAGTTCCAGGTCGCCTCCGACGCAGCAGTACTGGCGATCAAGAACGAAACCGACGTGGGAGTTGACTGCCTGAGCTATTCCGAAGTGCAGGAGACCTTCCGTTCCGGCTCCGGGGTCAACAGCTGGTCTCAAGTCGGCTACGACGCGCAGGCGACTTCGGGCATCGTCGATTCGCGCACCTCGCCGCGACTGAAAGTGGCCGGTCCCGATGCCGAGTCGAATGTTTTCGGATTTCTCGGCCAGTACGTATTGGGGATCGAAAACCCGAGCCTCGCCTCGGTCCGCAGTGACTACGTGGCATTTCCGACCGATGCCGGCGTGCGCCGCGCGGTGGTCGGCAGTCGGCCCGATGAACTGGCGGCGGCCGGGCTGGCCGCCTCGGAGCGCGTCCTCAGTCAGATCGTGAGCTCGATCGCCGACGCCGAGAAGCGGGTGCGCGACGCGCGGGCCGAGGTTCAGAAAGGGATTGAAGATCGTCGCAGCGCCGCTGCCCAGGCCCGTGACCGCCGCCTCCTGCGCGGGGCCCAGGACTCACTCGCCGGCCTGCAGAGCGATCTGAAGGAGTCCCGTCGCTTCGTCGCCGCCAACCGCGCCGCGGCGAAGCGCTTCAACTCGACCCGCGGAACCCTCGGACTGTTCCGGTTCTCTTACTACGAAGCCTTCGAGGAGCAGCTGCGGCCGATGGAGATCAGCAGCTCGGACGAATTCGGCAATCCCGAGTGCATTTTCCCGTCTCAGACCAGCGTCACCAACGCGACCTACCCGCTGGCCCGACAGCTCCTGCTGACGGTGAACTACCGGAATATGCTCGACGGCGACATCAACGACTTCCTCACTTCTGCCCTCGCCAACGCTCAGCAGGAAGCCGAGCGGGCCGCTTTGGTGCCGATCCCGGATGAGACCCTGTTGGCCCAGCAGACCTGGCTGAACGGCAGCAGCGAGCCGGACGTGGTCTTTTATGACGTCGCGCCGGCTCCCACCGCCGGCAACGGTCCTGACGCACCCACCGGCGAGTAGCTTCCTTCGGCCACCGGTTGCGGGTCCCCGGCCGCTACTTACCGTTGATCGGTGGTTTATACGTACGTGCGACCATGCCGTTGATGCCTAAACCCCTCTCGATCTTCGTTTCGGCCCTGAGCCTCGGCCTGATGGCCGCGTTTCTCCTCGCTGCGCCCGCATCCGCCGCGCCGGGAAGCTGCGAGCCGCCGCTGGCGGTCAAGCTGAACTCCCACGACCCGACGGCTCTGCTCGAGAACTCACAGGCCTGGGTCTACGTGCCGCGCGGTGCCCGTGTTCACAACGTCCGCGTCTTCGTCAAACGGGGTAGCCAGGTTTTCGCCGCAGGCCGGATCACCGGTCGGCTCCCTTCCGGGCGAACCACTGTGATCCGTCTCAATCGCAAAAGCGAAGTCAATCGCGGCAAATACAGGATCGTCGCAATCGCCCGCAAGGGTGGCTGTCGCAAGGCCCGGGCGAAGACCCGTCAGTGGGGCTTCGCCAGTCCCAGCCTCCCGGTGAAGGCACTGCCGTACAGCACCAGGGTCAACGACAACATCGGCACGGTGCGCTTTGCGCTGCGGCCGATCAGCCGTAGCCAGATCGGCTCGGTCCGCGCCTCGCTGATCAACTCGAACGGTGCCACGGTGGCTGAGGTAGTCGTGCCCGAGCTCGGCCGCAATCAAGTGGTCGCCGAACTGCCGATCAGCCAGAAGCTGGCCCCCGGCAGCTACACGGTCAAACTGGTCGGTCAGGAAACCTCTAGCGACATCTGGCGCACCAGCAAACAGTCGGTGAAGTTCATCGCCGGTGGGGGCGCCGCCGCCCCTGTGGTTCCGACCGGCATGGAGGTTCAGAGGATCTCGGTGAACTGGAACTCAGGCCAGTGGCAGGGCCGACAGGTGGCCGGGTTCATCGCCCCGGGCATCGGCTACGGCGAGGTCGTCTGCAGCCCCAACCAGCAGTGGGTCAGGTTTTTCCCGTCAAACGGCGGACGCGAGTCGGCAATGATGACCTGGACCGATAAGAACTGGGGCAACTGGAGGGAATTTGCGCTGCGCGAGGCGAAATACGCCACCGGCACCGGACCCGACTTCCGGGAGGGCCTGAACAAGTTCGGACCGACCGAGACCTGGTCACGAGGCAACTTCGAAGGAATAATTTCCGATCGCGGCCCGATGGAGGGCCCGGGTGGAGCATCGCTGGCTCCGCCGACCACGTTCGACCTTGACTGGGAGTGGGACTTCAGCCGCCCCGGAAAGGCAAGATGCAAGGTCAGTGCCGTCTTCCGGACTCAGACCGACCAGGAGGACCTTCCTCTGGCTCGCTCGGCTCAGGTCGTCTGGCGCGGGGAGACCAACGCGACCCCCGAGAACACGGTGAGCACGGTTGATTTCCCCGGCCTCGGTGAGGTTGAGGTGGTCTGTCAGGCCGGACCAACGGGCGAGCGACGCCTGATCGTCAACAACAGTGATGTGGGCGGCAGGGTCGTATCCCGTGAGGGGTCAGAAGAGACGTCGACCCCGTTCGAGACCGGCCCGATCGAGACTAAACTGCCGAACAACGGCATGCTCTTCGTCCAGCTGAACAGCGGCGAGCGCATCCTGGTCTCGTCCAGGTGGAAGGCCAACGACCCCGCACCGGAGAAGAACTGGTGCGTGATCGCGGCCCAGATCTACACTCCCTGAACCGGGCCGCCCCCGGCCTTGGCCGGCTTCCCTAGGATGGACCCATGGCGACCGTTCCCGGGAGCGAAGCGGCTGAAGATGTCGACGGGCTCAAGTTCGCCGTCGGTCAGCTCTACGAGGAGCTGAAGAGCCTGAATCGCCGCGTCGAAGGACTCACCGCCGCGGTTGAACGCCTCCAGTCGGTGGAATCCGGACCGGGCGGCGGCAACGCCAGCACCGTCAAGCCTGCCGCTCCGGCGCCAACTCCTGCCCCGACCAGGACCAGCATGGAGCGGACTGCGATCGTGGTCAGGCCGCTGCCCGAGCTGGCGATGGCGGCAATGGCCGAGACCTCTCTGCGAGGCCTGCCGGGCGTCAGTGAAGTCTTCTCCTCCGAACGTTTCGAGGACTGGGCCCGTTTCACTCTTGATGTGGCCGCAGGCACCGATCTGATCGCCGAGATGAAGAAGGCGATGCCGGTCCGTTTCACCGTGATTGACGCCGGCCCGGAGGAGATCTCGATCGAACTCCACTGGGCCTGGGGCACATCTGGCTGAGCGGGTTTTGCGCGGATGAACCCGGGCAACGGCACAGGAGTAGAGTCGCCGCGGTGATCAGCGGAACTCAAGGGCGGCCGCGTGGCTGAGCGGATCCCCAGGGATGAGAGCCTGAGTCGGATCTACGGTGCCGGGGCACTTTTCTCGGCGGGCTACGGAAACGTCGGCTCCTCGATCTACTACGCGCTCGGGGTCACGGCGGCCTTCGCGCTCGGCTTGACGCCGCTCGCCTTCCTGATCGCCGGGCTGATCTTCATCTGCACCGCGGCCTCTTACGCCGAGGCCACGGTCATGTATCCGGAAGCCGGCGGATCATCCAGCTTCGCCCGGCACGCCTTCAACGAGACCGTGAGCTTCGGGGCAGCGTGGGCCCAGATGCTCAACTACATGATCACGGTCGCGATCTCGGCCTACTTCGTACCGCATTACCTCGCGGTCTTCTGGGAGCCGCTGGGGGAGGCTCCCGCCGACATCATCGGCGGGGCGGTGCTGATCATCGCCCTGGCGTTGCTGAACATCCGTGGCAGCCAGGAGTCGGCCAAGCTGAACACGGTGCTCGCAGTGACCGACCTCGGCACCCAGGTGATCCTGGTCGGGATCGGGCTCGTGCTGGTGCTCAGCCCCGACATCCTGATCAGCAATATTCAGTTCGGCGTCGCTCCGACCTGGCCGGATTTCGCGCTCGGCGTAGCCGTCGGCATGATCGCCTACACCGGGATCGAGACGATCTCGAACATGTCAGAGGAGGCGAAGGACGCCGCCAAGTCTGTGCCTCAGGGAGTGCTGATGGTCGTACTGGCCGTGCTCGGCCTTTACCTGCTGATCCCGATCGTCGCGCTCTCCGCGATGCCGGTGACCCAGGCCGCCGACGGCAGCTACTTCACCGAGCTGGGGACCACCTTCGCTGACGACCCGATCCTCGGCATCGTCGAGAACCTCGGGCTCACGGCCGGCCTGACCGACATTCTGCGGATCTACGTCGGTGTGCTCGCCGCCGTGATCCTGGTCATCGCGACCAATGCAGGGATGATCGGCGTTTCCAGGCTCAGCTACTCGATGGGTCAGTACCGCCAGCTCCCGGAGATAATCCGGCAGGTCCATCCGCGCTACCGCACGCCTTACATCGCGATCTCGGTCTTCGCCGTGCTGGCGATCCTGACCCTGCTACCGGGTCAGGCGGAGTTCCTCGCCACCCTCTACTCCTTCGGTGCGATGCTCTCATTCACGATCGCCCACGGCGCGGTGATCTGGCTGCGAAAACGCGAGCCGGATGCCCTGCGTGAGTGGAAACCGCCGCTTAATTTCCGCGTTCGCGGGGTCTCGGTCCCGCTGACCGCCGTGGTCGGAGGGCTCGGCACGATGACCGCCTGGTTCGTGGTCATGGCGCTGAACCCGATCACCCTCGCGGTCGGATCGATCTGGCTCCTGGCCGGCGCGGTGCTCTACTACTTCTACCGTCGCTACCAGCGGCTGCCGCTCTCGAAAACCGTCAAGCTGGTCATGCCCGAGCCCCTCGGAGTCGAGGAGATCGAGTACCGCAGCGTGCTGGTCGCTTTCCCGGCCGACCAGCCGTTCTCCGAGGACATGATGGCGGCCGCGACCCGGCTGACTTCCCAGAAGCGCCGGGCGATTCACCTGGTCGCACTGCTCACCGTGCCGAACAGCCGGCCGATCGATTCCCCGATGCCGGAGGAGGAAAAGGCCGCCCAGGGCAAGATCGAGCGGGCCAAGCTGATCGCCGGGATGCGGGTGAGCGGCGCGGTGGAGCGGGTCCGCCCGGGTGAAGAGGGCTACTTCCTGGCCCAGCAGGCCGAGCAGTCGAAGGCCGAGGCCCTGGTCATGGGGATGCGCCGCCGCGGGGACAAGCCGGTCTACGACAAGGTGCTGGAAACGGTGCTCAGGGAGCGCCCCTGCCGCGTGATCGTCTTCTCCGAGGGGTCAGGGACTTGAAGCCAGGCGGGATCTACGACCGTTCGGCCCGGGTCTTCGCTGTGCTGTCGGCGCTTATCGGCGTGGTTCTGGTGGTTTCGACCCTGGTCCGGGGCGGCGGTCTGTTTTCGGTCGGCGTTCTGCTCGGACTCGCCTTTGTCGCCCTCGGGGTCGCCAGGTACCGGCTCCAGCAGAAGCTCGGCGGAGAGCGATGAGGACTCGGACCTCCTCGAAGAGCGGCGCCGTCTGGCTGCTGACAATCGCCTGGGCATCGGTCGGCTTCTCGATCTACTTCTCGCTCGGAGTGGTCGCCCAGGACGGTCTCGGGCTTACCCCGTTGATCTTCCTCGCGGCCGGGCTGCTGTTCGTGCTGACCATGTTCACCTACATCGAAGGCAGTGCGATGCTGCGCGAGCGGGGGGGATCCTCGGCTTTCGCCCGCCACGCATTCAACGAGCTGGTCGCCTTTATCGCCGGCTGGGTGATCCTGCTCGACTTCCTGCTGGTGATCTCGTTGGCGGTACTTTCGGTTCCCCACTACCTGGACCCGTTCGTCGGCGACGTCGACGGAACGCTGCTCGGAGCGGCGATGATCGGCGCCGTGGTCGTCTACGTGACCGTGATGAACGTGATCGATGTCCCCGCCCGGCGTCGGCCCCGTTTTCTGCTGGTGCTTGCCGGAGGGGACCTGCTGGTCCAGTTGCTGGTCGTTCTGGTCGGGGTGTTCGCGGTCTTTGATCCCGGCCTGCTGACTTCGACCGTTGATTTCGGGACCAGTCCAACGGTCGAGGATGCGATTTACGCTGCCGTGCTGGCGATGCTGGCCTACGCCGGCATCGAGGCGGTGGCGAACCTGATTCCCGACCTTGACCTGGACCCGGCCCGGTTCGGCAAGATCGTAACCCGGTCGGTCTGGCTGGTGCCGGTGATCTACGCCTCGATCGCCGCGATCGCGCTGATGGCCCTGCCTGTGGTCGCCGGCCCGGACGGCCCGGAAACTGAACTCGGCACTACTTATCTGGAGGCCCCGATCCTCGGGGTCGTCTCCGCGTTCGACCCGGGGTGGCTGGCGGACGGCATGCGCTTTGTGGTGGCGGTGGTCGCCGCACTGACGCTGATCTGGGCAGCGAATACGGCGACCCTCGGTGTGTCCCGCCACACCTACACGCTCGCCGTGAACCGGCAGATCCCGAGCGGGCTTGGGCAGCTCGGAGATCGCTACGAGACGCCGTTCAAGGCGATTTTGATCTTCGCGGTGGCCGTTTTCGGACTGGCCCTGTTCGGTGACGTCGAGATGCTGGCCGGCCTCTACGCCTTCGGTGCCACGCTGGCGATAACGATCGCCCACGTCGCGATCATCCGGATGCGCTTCACCCGGCCGGATGCGGACCGCCCGTTCCGGGTTCCGCTTTCAATTCGAGTGCGCGGGGCGTCGGTACCGCTGCCGTCGGTCCTGGGGGCCATTCTGGGGGCGCTGGCCTTCCTGTCGGTGCTGATCTACCACGACAACGCCCGCTGGGCCGGGATCGCGTGGCTGGCGGCCTGCCTGGCCGGATACGTGGTCTACCGCCGGGGCATCC